>Ga0194117_10003225_pt1 | contig 16567 bp, 12 predicted proteins | sample TA2MahsurfametaG_FD_160579 | JGI IMG/M metagenome (GOLD analysis project Ga0194117, IMG submission 160579) | Freshwater microbial communities from Lake Tanganyika, Tanzania - TA2015009 Mahale N1 surface | ecosystem: Environmental > Aquatic > Freshwater > Lake | place: Tanzania: Lake Tanganyika...
TGAGCCCGAGGTCACGGGTTCGAGCCCCGTATGGAGCATTTTTTCTTTGTTTTACACCAATAAATTAAAATACTAATATTCTGTATAAGACAATATTCGTATTTATGGCAAACTATCGCAAGTCATCGCGTAAGACCCGTGGTCACAAATGCAGTACAAGCGCTCGTCGTCGTGCATCGACTGTCCGTCAGCGTCGTTCTCATTCTCATTCTCGTCGTAATCAACGACCGATCCAGAGCGGCGGATGAGGCCAGGCTCCTCCTGTTGGCAATTAAAGAGACTATAGCCAGGAATAATATTATATCGTTGTGAAGACGTATTTATAAACTGGTGACATCATCGGAGAAATGCGGTACTGATTTGATATAATAATTCTGTGGATGTGTGAATATTTAGTATTACTATAATATAGTAAATATTCATGGTAACAAATGATAAGAAAAATGATTCTGATAAGCCCAAAGATACTTTAAAAGACAAAAACAAAACCAATAATGGCGAAGAGAAAAAGAATGAAGAGAAAAAGAATGAAGAGAAAAAAGGCGAAGAGAAAAAAGGCGAAGAAAAAAAGGGCGAAGAAAAAAAGAATGAAGAGAAAAAGAATGAAGAGAAGAAGGATGATAACAATAAAGGAGATGATACCAACAAAGGAGATGATACCAACAAAGGAGATGATACCAACAAAGGAGATGATAGTAATAAAAGTGCAGGACCATCCCCACCGAAGAAGAAAGACGAGAAAGACAATGGTGGACCTGTAGATGAAAAAGGAAATCCATTTCCAATCGATAATCCAGACGGAGGAGATCCAATATGTCCGGGAGGATATAAGATTGACTATGATTTTGATCCATTCAATGATCCAATTAATCCACCGTTTCGTTGTATTTCTTCATTAAAAGATCCCAGTGATGATCTAGCTTCAAAGGCACTCGAAATGGCAAACAACCCTTCTGCAGGAGTGGAAAATGCAGCTATGAATGCACTTCCAAAGGGGATGGGCGGTAGCAGGAAGAGTCGCCGCCGCAGCAAAAGACGCCAAAAGTCCAAATCACGCAAGAATCGAACCAAGCGTCGTACCCGTCGTCATCGACGACATAATTAGAACCCGATGTCATAATCATCATCCACTTTTCCAAGTCGAACCTTCTTGACATTATCCACGCATGACTGAATCGCCAACTTCGGAATACCGCACTTGTCCGTATCCAATCCAACAGATGAGTTCGCCTTGAATGCTTCTTCAATCTCTTCATTCGCGTCTGTATGACGATACTCCACTGCTTCTTGTTTCATCATCTCGTCCATATTCACGAGTACTTGAAATGCACTTGTTCCATAAAATCCTTCTTGACCACACATTACATTCGCAGATATACCACGCATTGGGTCCAACTCAGCATGTCGCGCTGCCTTCAAGAACATCTCCGGTGTCTCTTCAAATGATGCCTTCGCGATTGGACCAATATCATCACTGTTGATTCCATGACGGAAGATCGAAATCATGGATGACGATACGGTCATACGGTCACACAGCAAGCACACATGGTGATAGTTGATAGGAGAGTCGTCAAATACTTCCGCAAGTTCATTATAGATGGCTTGACGAGCTGCTTCAATTCCGAAAACACGGTATACTTCTTGAATATCATTGCTCACTGTACGTTTGGCGTCAATATAATCCAGTCCTAACATATGAATCAGATTCGTTCCTGTTGTATCTAAAACCCAACTGTCCTTCTTTGTATACACACCATCCGACTTCACCAGAGTATTCTTGATCTTGCGCAGCATAACCTTTCTGATTCCTTTCACACCACGAAGTACAATATTATTCAAGAGTTGGTCTTGGAATGACTTGATCATGTAGATATGGTCCGATTGATCCAGAGGGTTTTGTTTCTGACCACCGCCACTACTTCCGCCAAATCCGCCGCCGCCGCCGGCACCACCACCGCCGCCAGATTTCTTACCTTGTGATACATTCTCCATACGAAGTCGAAATACGAGGTTGTCATCATTGTAATCCGAAAATGCACAGCTCACTTCATTTCCGTAGCTATTCTTGATAGAGAAGTGAATATCATCCATTGTGAGTTTCTTATCTAACATTGCAACCGGGTCAATCTTGATACGTATGATCCACTTTGATTTCATTGCAGCTGATGCAGCGGCTGATGCTGCAGCTCCACCACCGCCTACCGCGCCGACATCCAACGGTACTCCCGAAGTTCCAGCAACGACAGAATCGCGCACACATTCTTCGATGAGTTTCTCGAACTCCTGGTACTGGCTCATCACTTCGCGGTCTTGTTCGACAAGTGTGTTCAAGTCATCCGGATCAAAGCATACTTCAACACTCTCTACAACCTCCGCGAGTTTTGTATGCTCGATCAATGGAATAAACTCTTGAACACGTTCTGGCGTGGATTCGTCGTCTTCCTTGAAATACACTGTAATTGACGGGTTCTTCGGGTTCTCTGAAAGCGACAGGATTTCTTCAATGCGTGGAACACCGCGTGTCGCGTTGGACTTGGATGCAACACCGGCAGAGTGAAACGTATTCAATGTGAGCTGGGTAGTAGGTTCACCGATACTCTGAGCAGACACCATTCCGACCATTTCACCCGGTGCGACGATCGATCGCTTGTATTGCAAGTTGATAACACTGATGAGGATGGAAAGCGCGCTTCGGTTGAAACGTTTCACAAAGAGGAGTTCTTTCGGTGAGAGGTAGTAATAGTACATCACCTTAAACAAGAGTGTAGGTGGGGTATAATACAGATTCTCTAACTGACGAAATCCAGCGGAGATCATTTCCATCGCCTCCAGTGGCGTAATATCGACCATCGAGTTCTGGTTGATTTGTTGTTGTGCCTGGACATTATTAATGATGTGGGTAAATGAAACCGGCATTTGAACATTCTTGTTGTCGAGACGATTGAATACACGTTCAATGATCAAGTCGCGCATCTCAATCATATAGTCGATCGTTTCACGGATCTTCTTCATGGTCGCGGTTTTCTCCTTCTTCATCTTGGCATACGTAGTCTTCGTAAACGCAGTCACTGAGCTTTCCTCGGTTTCACTGGAGTTATCAAGGGGAATGTGAAAATGCGCGTAAATTTCGTCGAGACTCATTGCAACGAGTGGGAGTGACTGGTTCTCTACTTTGATGGTGTCGATACCGTCATCACCGTACGCGAACTGCACGATGCGTTGTTTGCCGTTGCGAACGGTCATGTCGTATTCAACCTTGAGGTCCTCCATACCTTTAATGAGACGACGCTGAATATATCCTGTGGTTGACGTATCGCGAACTTGAAGCCCATTTGCCAAACCGAAATTAAGTGTCTTTGGAATTGTCAAATCATACATCTTCGGGTGAAGAGCTGGATCCACCATCGTCATTTCAACAATTTCGTCTAGGATGACATCATTAAGGGTGCGAACCTTATCTAGTTTGTCACTCCAAACGATGGATTTCATTTTGCGATTTTTATCTGGATGAAGGAGAACAACTTCTTCTGAAAACCGATGTCCATTCATTGCACGGATTGATAAACGATACGCCGGTTTAATATTTTTTGTTCCAAAATTATTTGATTTAAGTTGAGACTTCGAAGTCTTCGCGAAAACACCCAATCTTGAACATAGGAAAGCGATATCTTCAGTTAACCTTTTGCTGCATGATGAAGACTCAATTGAATTTCGTGAAACATGTCCATCTCCAGAAATATATCCGCTAAGTAATCCTTTAACAAAGTCAGAATTTGAAATATACGCTTCATTCGGAATATGCTTATTCTCAGCACCGCTTCCGACTAATTTTGTAATGAATTCAGCCATAACACAAGACATTCCGACGACTGTTGTGGTAGTACCATTGGCCTTATTTATTCTACTTTTTTCTACGTATTTGATGTTGAACTTCGCAAACCAACTTTTCACGAAAGATCGAATTGTTTCATCATTATTCGTAATAGTAATCGTTTTTTTATTAACGTTACCTTCCGCAATGAATAAACCAATGAATACACCGTTTTCAAAATTCATTTCAAATGTTTCAGGAATAGTAGAATGTTGACGCGTTCCGTTATATGAATATACGCCATTGTGTGATATATTTTCAATGTTTGAACGAACAACTGCTCTCTGAAGTCGGGCTTTGCTAGGATAAGGAAGAACGAAACTCTTGTTGTTGTTATCATTCCACCAATTCGCAGGAATTTTCGCTCTATCATCGCCCATTGTTTGTTTCATCAAAGTAACTGCTTTCACCATTTCAGATCCGTATACATATAGCGTTTTTGGTAAGTATTTTTCCATTGGTATAGATATCAATGATTCATCTGACTCACCCTTTGTGTAATCACATATATTCTTCGCAACAGGAACATAATCGCCAACTTTGATTTCTTCTGTATACTTCTCGCGGAATTGCTGAAGTTCTTCATTCCAAACAAGAAGAGACTTATTTGCAGTAACAGTTACATCGCGCCCAGCTTTGGTTTTTATTTTGAATAACTTTTCACCTGGGTCATGACGCGTGACTGCGGTAATTGTCTCCCAAGATACATTTCCATCATAATCCATTGTAACAATCTTAATAGGATGAGTCAATTCCAAATATTCCATATTTTGCTCGGTCATGTACTGAATTCCAGTCGTATCATCGCTGTCTAAATGAGAATCAATCCATTCACCAATCTTCACATATTTTGGTACTTCATTTTCTACAACAATGATGGGTGTCTCCCATGTAACCGATTTAACAGCGGTGTCAATAAGACCAATACGACCGCCCATTGCGTGGAAGAAGAGTTCCTCCGGCGACAATCCCGAAATAAACGAACTCTCGATGAATCCGCGCGCCAAAGGTCCGTCATCAAACTTATTGAAGTGCGGCAATGTTCGACTATCAAATCCATATGAAATACGCTTGCCTTCGATCGCTTGTTGTCCAAGACATGAAATCATTTGCGAGATATTCAGGTCACTACCTTTCGATCCAGAAAGAACAAGACCAACAAACCTGTTTGCAGAGTTGAGACTATTAATACCAATTTTACCTGCATCATTTGTTGCGGTGTTTAAAATATTCGAGACCTTCGCCTCAAACTCGGCCTCATTCGACTTTCCTGTTTTATTTTCGAAAATCCCAAGATGAACTTGATCAATAAGGTTTTTCACCTCCGTCTTCTTCTTCGTGATAACATCCACAATCTGCGTGTTCGTGGCGTTATTCGCAATAAGATCACTGATTCCAACACTGTAGGCGTGCGACTTCATATATTCGGTGATAATATTTTGAAGTCCGTCAATGAAGTCGGCTGCTGCAATATTTCCAAAATCATTGCATACACGCTGGATCAAACCAACACCACCGCCGCCAAGAACACTCTTGTCGATTTGACCGCGCAGCATTCGGCCGTTACGGATCTCGACAACATTATTTGAGGTGGCGTAGTCTTCGTTGGGGTTCTTCTCACCAAATGCCTTCTTCTTATATTTCAGTGTAAGAGGCGGCAAAATCTGTGAGAGGACATCGAAGTTGCTGATATCTTCGCCGCTCTTGAATGCGGTCTCATTTACGCGAGGGTATGCTGCAAGCAGATTCATCGCCTCCCTTGGCGTAAAACGGATATTTTCACGTGTAAACAAATAAGATCCAATCAGTGAATCCTGGAAAACACCGATGATCGAGTTATTGTTAGCCGGACTGATGAGTTGGTAGGGAACTGCGGCCAAGTGGCGCAGCTCGATCTCGGACTCGTCGTCCTGGGGCATGTGAAGGTTCATTTCATCTCCCGATGAATATCCTCAAGGTTTCCCAAGAGGTCGGACTGTATCTTAGACGCGCTCTGAATGGCTAGTTCGTCATCGCACACCAACACCGGTTCAGTCTCTGAGTGCCTTCCATAGTCTACCATTCGACCGTAGGAAGTAACACTGCTGATTGCCCAATCCTTTACATTATTACCGTTGGGTTCGTCAATTAAACGAGTTCCTCTCGAATGTTTCCATTCGAAAGTGGTAGTAAAGGCTCTAAGGGGTTTCCAGCAACAAGGTGTTTCGCCGTATGACGTACACAAGCGCACTTACACGCACGCACACATACGCCATTCGACTAGGAGGTAACACGCTTTTCACGCCTCCTGTTTTCGACAGAGATGTTTATCGAAATCTGCATTATAAGGTTTCGTACAACCAACATTCATACGAAACGTATCTCCTTGATACATCACCCGCGCGATATGACACATCATACTCATCCTGTGAAGTGTCGGTTGACGGTTGAACAAGATCGCATCACCATCCATCATGTGCCGATGAACGACGTCGCCATTATTCAGCACAATATTCGCGCGGTCTGCATAACGAAGCGAAATGGATTCGCCCGTCTTCCGCTCCAGAATCTTCGCACCAGGGTACTCATCCGGACCCGATCGAACCAGCCGAAGCAGGAACTTCTTATTCCGATCATTGACAACAACTGGCTTCGTAATATTCTTCGCGATTTTCAACGGAACACCCAGCTCGCGAATGGAGAGATTCGGGTCAGGAGTAATGACGGAACGCGCCGAGAAATCCACACGTTTTCCCATCAAGTTTCCACGAACACGACCCGTCTTTCCATTCAACCTTTCCTGAATCGATTTCAATGGGCGACCTGACCTTTGTGCAACAGGAGCGCACCCTGGAATATTATTGTTGACCTGTGTGGCGACGTAATACTGAAGCATCATATGCCATCCATCAACCACATTCGCCGGCGCGCCTTCATTGATCTTGTCTTGGAGTGTAGTGTTTGCCTTGATAATATTCACGATGATATGGGTGATGTCGTCTTCGCTTCGTTGAGATCCGTCCATTTTCACAGAAGGGCGAACTGCGGGTGGCGGGATTGCGAGTACCTGACAGACCATCCAGTCTGGCCGAGAAAACACAGGACTAAATCCCATAAATTCAACGTCTTCGTCACTGATCCTGCGGAAGATCTTGATTACGATTTCTGGAGTAAGTTTCATGGAGAGTGATCCGTCCTTGTCCGCTTCTGCTGCACTACCGGCAATGCTTGTTGCAGTCGTCTCTTCTAAAATTCCTTTGACGTTGTCCCATTCTGCGTATATCTTACCGAGACCAGCTTTCATGGTGATTCGACTAGGCTGAAGACAGCCACAACCGGTTTCAGTATCCTCGCCACAACGCTTGATTTTGCTGGCAATTCGAAAGACATGGGTCCATCGTTCATCCGCTGGCATCGACAGAAACTGCTTGTTCGCGGATTTGCTGATACGAAGCGCACTGCATTTGATACAAACGCAACGGAGAATCTTGATAATCGTTCCTAGATATTGGTAGTAAAACACAGGTCGTGCAAGCTTGATGTGTCCAAAGTATCCAGGACATTTCATATAGTCGAGTCCATCCGTTGGACAAATTACACCAGGGTCAATTGGACCCATCCTTGGGTCAAATAAACCCCCGATTACAGGTTTATTGTTCACATATGTTTCACGATTGGTGATTTCAGCAACAGATCCTCTCAATATTTCTTCAGGTGACATAATACTAAATTGAATGCCGATGATTTTTGAAACAGGAGTCATTGTTGTTGCCATTGCCATTGGAAACCTTTTGTGTTCGGTCTTCTTATATACCTACTATAATATTTAGATTGTTTTCAATTTTGTTTGATTATGAAAATTCGAATGATAATGAAATGAATGAAATAAATGAATGAAATGAATGAAATGAATGAATGGATGGAATGAATGAAGAAAGAAGAAGGTACATTCAATTCAAAAAAAAATTGAAATGGTTTTTTCATGAATGACGATCCACAGTGATTCAACAAGAACAACAAACAATGCCATTCATTATCAAGAAAAACAACAGCAAGAAGAGTCTCGGACCGAAGACGAATTATAAGAAGACCCGTGACGATGATGACATCAAAGGTATTCCTGAATCTGAATCCGGATCGGGTTCGGAGTCTGAAGGAGAGCACTCATCATCATCATCATCTGCATCTGCATCGGTTTCCGTGCCTGAGCGTCGTGTCACCCGCCGCAGCAACAGCAAACATCATGCCATCACCAAAAAAACCAAAACCCGAGCCGCAAACATAGTGGTTGGAAAAATCGCTGAAGCACTTGCTTCGTCGGTGGTTGCTGCCGCAATTGCAACCAAAAACGAGAAAAAAGGCAAAGGAAAGAAATTGCGTCGCGACGAGGAAGAGGAAGAAGACGAAGAGAGTGAAGCGGATGAAGAAGACGAAGAGTTTACTGACGAGGAGGACAATAACGAAGACGAGGAGTGCGATAGTGAAGAAGATGACAGCGAAGTGGCGGATGATGACGACGAAGATGACAGCGAAGCCGACAGTGACGATTCGGACGATGACTACGACAGTGACGATGACGATGATGATTACTTCAGTGATGATGACAGTGACGACAGCAGCGAAGCCGACATCGCGCGTCAGAAGAAAGACCAGAAAAAAATGGAACAGCGTTGCGAGAACAACAAGAAACAGCTCGCCGAGATCAAAGAAACGATTCAGTCACTCACCGACACGATGTCGAGCAACACTTCGCTCGCAAACAATAAGTTTATGAAAAAACAGCTCGAAGAAATGAAGCAAAAGCAGCGTGAGATTGAGAACCAGCTCCGCGCCGATGAAAAGAAGCGCGATAAGTTGAACGTCAAGGAGTTCAAGACTCTTCTCCGAAAGAAGAACTCTACCAACGATCTCCGCTACTTCCGCCGCCACATGACTCCTGCTGAGCAACAAAAAGTCATCGCTGACCTGAAGCAAATCCACGCAGTGAGCATCATTCAGAAACCATACCGACTTTCCCTTCTGGAGACCGACATCCCCATCGCATTCAAGGCGATCGCCATGCGCAAAATCAACTCGCTTCGTCACATGGAGCCGGGTTGTGGTGAGTACTACAAGGTCAAGAACTGGGTGGATACCTTCATGAAGATCCCCTTCAACAAGACCAGAAATCTCCCGCTCACGATTGAGGATGGCCTCCAGCGTTGCAGTGAGTTTATGGAGGCGTCAAAGACCACACTTGACACTGCAGTCTACGGTCTTAATGACGCGAAGCTCCAGATTATGCAGATGGTAGGTCAGTGGATTTCAAACCCAGCCGCAATGGGAAGTGCGATTGCAATCAAAGGCCCGATGGGTACCGGCAAGACCTCGCTCGTGAAGGAGGGTATCAGCAAGATCCTCGGTCGCGACTTTGCATTCATTGCACTCGGTGGAGCTACCGACAGTAGCTTCTTGGAAGGTCACTCCTATACCTACGAAGGCAGTACATGGGGCAAGATTGTCGAAATCATCATCCAGTGCGGTTCCATGAACCCGGTCATCTACTTTGATGAGCTCGACAAGATCAGTGAGACTGCGAAGGGTGAGGAGATAGTCGGTATTCTGACGCACTTGACCGACACGAGTCAGAACTCGCAGTTCCACGACCGCTACTTTGCCGAGATCGACTTTGACTTGAGCAAGTGTCTCTTCATCTTCAGCTACAATGACGAGAGCAAGGTTAATCCCATCTTGCTCGACAGAATGTATCGCATCAATACGACTGGCTACAACAAGAAGGACAAGACGCAGATTGCACAGAAGTATCTCATCCCTAAGATTTGCACACAGGTTGGTTTCCGCGAAGGAGACATCATGATCCCGGATTCTGTGATTGAGCACATGGTCGAAAATTACACGGAAGGCGAGCAAGGTGTTCGCAATTTGAAGCGCTGCTTGGAAGTCGTTCACCGCAAGTTGAACTTGTACCGTCTCATCAAGCCAGACACGCCGCTCTTCGAAAAGGAGATGTCGCTGAAGGTCACATTCCCGTTCTCAGTAACAGACGAAGTGGTCGACAAGCTGGTCAAGCAAGCCAACGACGATAAGCGGGTGAACTTGAGTTTGTATTTGTAAGTATGTGTATCTCAGGAATATAGGAATACTCAATAAATATTAAAGATTTTTTATGTGGTAGAGTATCGTGTAAATGTCCACGTCGAAAGAACCCGTCACACTTTTTTTCAACAACTTCTGGAATGGGTTCATGGAAAAAACAGATAGCATGGATTGTACGTTTTTTATGACTCTGTTTCAGAGGGTATTCAATGCTCCTGTATGTATCGCATCTTCCCCTGATGAAGCAACTATATTGGTCGAATCTATATTTGGTGAAAATACTTACTTGTATCATAAAAAATGGAGGGCTACTTTTTTATTCTCCGGAGAGACGCATTACTGTAATTCCCCCCATGTATATAACTTTGACTGTGTATTGGGAGTAGAAGAGACACATGATCGTTTTGTGAAATGCCCATTATACCTTTTATTTTTACAAACCAATCCGTCTTTATTAGAGGAATTGAAAACAATGGACAAACACACACCATCCCCATTGCCACCATTATCTGCATCGGTTATAATTACTGCACCTCATGGTGAAGCGCGATTACGATTTATGGATCGTCTTGAGAAGCATATGCCTCTATTTTATGGTGGGAAACACAAAAATAATGTTGGCGGTCCGGTTTCCGGACATTTTAATTCTCCGGCGATGAATGACTTTTATCGGCGCGCAAAATTCGCGATTACAATGGAAAATTCGGATCGACCGTATTATGTTACAGAAAAACTAATAAACGGTTTTCGCTCGTCAGTAGTGCCGATATATTGGGGCACATCTCGTGTGAGCGAGTTTTTCAATCCAAAACGGTTTCTTCATTTGAAGTCAGGTGCAACAGAAGAAGACATAACTGAAATGATCGAAAGAATGAAATCAATGACGGATGAAGAGTATTTACGTATGATTCGTGAACCAATTATGGTACGTTCAATGGATGATGTTATTGACGAAATTGCAGAGTCTGTAAAAAAAAGACTTACCTTGCTTACCTTTCAAGTCGTATATGTGTCGTCCGATTAGTCGTCCCATTCCATCCTGCTTGCTTCTGCTGCTGCGACTGCTTCCCAAACTCTGTCTTCGTCGTCGCTGTCGTCGCTGTCGTCGCTGGTCTCGTTGTGGTGGTCGGCCGGAGGAGGAGGAGAATTCGAAACGATTGTTCCGTAATCGCGGCGGTAGCTTGTCGGCACCTCTTCTTCTTCAAATGCACGAACCGCCTCTTCCGTGAGAATCGTGTTGGCGAGTTCTTGGTCCAGGTATTCGCTGAACACAACCTGGCAGGTGTTGTCATGGGATGATCTGTGCGCATTCTGTACTTTGATGAGAATCTGTGGTGGGGCATGGCGTCCCGAAACCAAAGCGGAGTACTCCATCGCAGTTGCGTTGAACCGAGTTGGAACACCTTCTGCAACAGCTGTCAGGTAGTAGGGAGAATGATCCATTGGGTCCCGTTGTGTCTCCATCCACCACGCAGAAGCACAGTATTCAATGCAAGCAATCCTGCGACATTCGGCAATGAAGTTGTGGCACAGATCGGCGTGGCGGATGATTTTTTGGATCGAGGTTTCCGCCGCGTGTTTGTAAGCGAGGATGTCACGTGTTCGCAGCGCGCGGACGATCAGTTCAGCTTGTTTGCAAAGGTTGTGCGCAACTGTACGGTGATTCTCCTGAATTTGTTTGATGAGGATCTTGATTCTTTTGGTTTCAGGGCTTTCTTGCTCGAGTTCGAAGTATCCAACAAATGTCGCTGCACCGCCTTTCAAAACTGGTACTTGGTAGACGCCTCCTTGCTCCTCCTCGGTGATTTCGCGTGGTCTTTTGAGATTGTTGATTTTTCCGGTCTTGACGCTGCTGCGATGTGTTGTTTTTTTGAGATTTTTGATCGTGACGTTCCGCTGTTGTTTGTTGGTGACGAGCATTTTGCGAATGTTCTCGAGCAACGCCATGCCGTCATTGACAACTTGTTCGGCTTGAAGGAACCCGCTGTGTTGAGACAGTTTGGTTTCGGAATGAACGACGCTGTTGTGACTGAGACAGCACATTGTCACATCGAACTCGCGGCTTCCGAGAAATGTTTTGGGTTCTTCGACGCGTGCGCGCGATTGTTGGATGTCACAATCGAATTCTCGACGGATGCCTTGCGCAATTTCGCTGATTCGGCTGATGTATTCCTTGAGGTCCTTGGCTCCATGGATGATGGTAGTAAATACTGCGTTGGCGGCAGTAGTAGCGGTTGATTTTCTGGATGGCATTGTCTTTGTTCTGTGTATCTTGAATCACTGTCATCCGCCAAGAATCAGAAAAAACATTTCAATTTTTTTCATACTGTGAATCCCACAGCATGAAAATAAAATTTAAATTCCTGACTCTACTGTGCGGTTACCGCCACGAGTGTTCAAGTACTTAATCTGCTCCTGAGTCATACATATACAACCCGTACTCGTGGAATACGGAGAAGGACAGCATTCAGGTTTTGATTTATTCTTAGCAAAAATCAACATTCCGCTATTCAAAGGATCTTCGGCACTATGTGTTGTAGCTGGATTGCTAGTTTCAGAATAACCGAACTTGGACGCATATGAATTTGCCTTGCTTACCCACATGCTCGCAAGATCTCCATTTTGAACCTCATTCACGCTTGATCCCATTGTTGACATACCTTCGCGACGAGCATTGGATACGGTGATCTGTTCATTTCTAGGTTTAGGACCAGAGATGATATCCGTCACTGCGCCCATACCAGCATCAAATACCGCCTGTATACCTCCCATATCAAATCCTTCCTTCGTTTCACCTTGCACTTGTGCTTGGACCTCATTCAAACCAGTCATGAAAACTTGGGGCAATCCGCGCAAGTCAAACCCTTCTTTGGGAGGGGGATTCAAAATCGGCGGAACTGGCTGATTTTTAGACATGATCTCTGAAATGTCCTTGTTTGCCTTTTTCACGGCTGCAAGAGATCCGGGAGTACCAGTATCTCTCTTGTCCATACCTTCTCTCATGATTGATCCAGTATTCCCCATCATGTAGTCAAAAATGGGGTATCGACAACAACTACAAAACAAGTTTGCGCCAATAAACAAAAGAACAATAACAAGTAGTAAGAATTTATATTCCATCGTTGAAATTGGTGATATAATAAAACAATAGATAATTATTATCTTCTCTAAATAACCATTTATGGCGATGGCATCCGGCTTGTTCGTTGTCGTGTAATTTGACGCGACACGATTCCCAATAAAATCAGCGGAATCGCAATTGTAATAAAAACCGCAAGTGCTGCAATGGCCAATACCCATCCTACAAATGGAATATACCACAAAACAATAATGACGATTACCATGATCACCAGAATAATAATCATAAGTTCATATACGGAACCAATAAGCGAATAAAATGACCATAAAACACCCACAAATGTAAGTAAAAATGTTGCTAATATACCTTTTATTTTTTCAAAGAAATCCACCAGTTTAATAAGCATAACTTGGACAGGAATAATGATGTTTTGAATACGATTGAAAATCGCCAAAAATATTTCTTTCAGCGTGTCGCGTATCTTATTCAAAAAGATACGAAGCGTCTCAATCACCTCCAGAATCTTTTTGAAAATGTTCATAACCGAATTGAAAATCGCATACACCATCACCATCGGTTTATCGAATACGCCTTTTGTCATATTTGAGCTGCATTCCATGAAATTTTGTTTTGTATAATCCATTGGGTCTACACCTTCTGGTGCGTTGATCCATCCAGCAAACGGCATCACATCTGGGCGACATCTATATTTCGGCCAATCTTGCTTCACTTCTTGCATTTTATTCTGAATTTGAAAGTATGTTACTGCAGACATGAATAAAAAGATAACCAGACATACCTTGAGAATATCAATTCCATATCGTCCTGTAAATGTATTGTCTCCATACAAGTATCGTAGTCGTTCAACAATCGGCTTATTTTTCAACTTTTCTAATTTTTCGTTATGTTCTTCGGACCCTTGTTGTGCATATTCTTTCAGTGATGATAAAAATGATTTACGAATTGTTTCTAACCCTTTATTTAGTGCTTTTTCACTTACAGTTTGTGATATGATACCTAAATCTACAAAATACTTTTGGACTGCTACAAAAATAAGTGAAAATGGATCAGCCATGACCTTACTATTCAGATATATTTTAGATATATTTGAATATTCGTACACTATACTATGCTGTTAATATTCTTCACGAAATCATGACAAAAATGACAGGTTTTTATTGATCTGTCCCGGCATTCCATGCCCAAACATAATCATATAAATAAGGACAAAACCAGCGAGTACAATCGAGCGATCTTCTGCGACCAATGGTGGTTGGTTAAACACGAATCTCATCATTACGTATATTGCAAGTCCGATCATCGCGGAATGTGCCAGCATAATTGCACCACGTTCATATGTCATTGCGAGTTCTCTTTGTAAATAAGGTAGATTGTTTATTTGCTTCCTAATGATCGAACCATTTGTCCAAAAATTCCACCCCAAAGACTCTTCATCACCATAAGAGCACTCGACATAACAAACATAAGAGTCGCAAAAATACCTGCGAGTTTGTTCACTAAATCCCTCATTGCAATAATGATGCGTTGAAACCCAATGATAATATTCGTGAAAATACCGAATATATTTTTGAAGACCCCCATAATTTTATCACGCAGGCCCCCGATAAATCCACGAATACTTTCGGTATCTTTGACAATCTTCGTCGCGACTGACCCGACCAATGAAATAATATGGTTCAACGGCATCATTAAATAATCCATGTATCCACTTTGAGTTGCTTGGATGCATTGCATAAAGTTATCTCCTGTATCATGGCCAAAAATGGATGCAATCGGCATCACTGCTGGACTGCACCGATATAGCGGCCAGTTATCTTTCACTTTTTTCATTCCAATTGCTAAAATATTGGCTACAAAAAGTCCAACAAATATGACAATGATGATGATTGTGAATGCGATATCCGTTGATTTCATCTTCTTTACCTATAAATAACTAATAATAGCAATAATGATGACGACGACGAATGTCTTCCGTTATATTAGACTCATATAATATCTATTTACTCTGACCCGAAAGATCACGTAAATACCTTACGCAGTACTTTCTTGATATTGTATGCAATAATCGTTGTGAGTGATTGATCATGACGAGGCTTGTGTCGTCGACTGCGAGTAAAACGTCTTCGCCCGCCGCCGCCTTGTTTTGCGTATGCATCATTGATACTGCTTGATTGTGCTTGATTATTGATTGCAGTAAAATTTGCATTTTGAGCTCCGGAACATTGTGGGCCGCTTGTGCATGTAGATCCTACTTGTGGGATTGCAACCCCCCCTTCTTGCGTGGATCCGGAGCCTCCTTTTTGGTCGGTTTCATGATACCGACGACCTTTGTAGGTGCGAATAATTGCCTTTGATTTTGCTTTACTGTGTCCGCGTCGAGTTGTCCTGATACGACGACGACCCCCTGATAAATTATTCACCGAATTTAGTTGTGTTTGTTGGCTCTTTACCGAGTTCATTGCAGCTTCAGGTGTTGCTGTACTCGCCGGTACTTGAATACCTTGTGCTTCGTAGCTTGGTGCTTGAGGTGTTTCTTGTACTTTAAGTTGCGACATTCTATATATATGTGTTGTAAAATAATCCAACGGTAGTGCGTATAAATATGGTCTAAATACTATGTATCTACATTATACATAGTCGATGGAACCAGAACAACGTATCCAACTTCAACAGTTAATCGAGGCAAATGGCACAGAAGACCACACGGAGGTGATTCGTCGTGTCAAACACAGCTCGCAGATTTACGTCGATGTGACTACCATGATCAAACTTAAACGCGATTATTCTCGTTTAGCGAAATCAAATCCAAAGCAGTTTGACGCATTATGTGTGTCCCGATGTGCTTTTCTGTTTACATATTACACCGATCTATACAATAAATTAAAATCAGGTGAGATCGACCTAAACCTGCTTTTCAAAATGATACAAATCTTGCGACAGATTGAGGATGGTAAATTGGACCAACATGAAGGGTCATTCGAAGTTGGTAAAATTTTGAAGAGTATTTACGTGGATAGTGCGCTCAAACGAGCCGAAAATTTGGAAGTTGAGAAGGAAACAAAAAATAAACGCGCTGCAACGAAAGCGGCGAAGACGTCGCGACCGGCGATTCCAGAGAAGAAGTTGTCGTGGGCGGAATTTAAGGCAACGCAGTCTGGGGCCGCACCGGATTCATGAAAACGATATATCCGTTCAAATACGTAGCAAATGACACCCATGCTGCATACGGGATGAGTAAATACGCCGCGAGGCGGCTCACCGGATAAAACGCGCGGATCGTAAGCGCGATGAATGCGAGCATTGCTAAAATGACAACGAAACTCAGGTCGGGGCGTTGGAGTTTGAAAAAGAGAGGCGACCACGAGAGATTGAAGACCCATGCACCGCAATAGTAGAAGAACCCGGGAGACCTGACGGCTTCACGAATGGTGGCGGCGGCAGGTGACGAGAGAAACACCATACCTGATGCGATAATAAGTATATATAGAATCGTCCATGCAATCGGGAAGACCCAACTTGGA
>Ga0194117_10003227_pt1 | contig 16563 bp, 13 predicted proteins | sample TA2MahsurfametaG_FD_160579 | JGI IMG/M metagenome (GOLD analysis project Ga0194117, IMG submission 160579) | Freshwater microbial communities from Lake Tanganyika, Tanzania - TA2015009 Mahale N1 surface | ecosystem: Environmental > Aquatic > Freshwater > Lake | place: Tanzania: Lake Tanganyika...
TTCATTTCATAACCATATATTTTAAATAACAATCTTCCATCGACTTAGAAGATTTTCCATTAACCAACATAAAGAAATTCATTTCAGAATAACTGCATCCTCATTATCATAGTTTTAATTCAGCTACCATCTTTCATTTAAAAGAATCTTCATAATAATAATCATTTTACTTTATATGATACACTCTTTTGTTTTACACGAATAACCAATAATCCTTAAAGAAATCATTCAAGCTTTGACCTGAATTATGGCAGAAGCTTGGCTGTTACTTGTCATCGTTTCGCTTGTGCTGGTGATGTCAAAAATTAGTTTGTATTGGCCAGGGACCAAAGTCTCAGCACTGGGAGAACAGCCTTGAGGCATGTTAATCATGAAACTTAGACTGTAAGATTGGTCTGGAATATACAGAGCAGATGGATCAAAGTTAATATTTCCTCCAAAACATTCAGCTGTTGCACAATAGTCAACACTGCAGTATGTGATTCTCCCCATCGCTTTAAGTGTATATTTGGTACTAAATGCCTAAATAGCAACAAATCTACCAAAATACCTCCGGTCAAAGTGCTATCGGAGGTGGGGATACGATCTAGGTTAACCGATTAAATCACTAATCCTCCGTCAACTTCTATAACGAGAGGCAGAGGAATGCCATTGGGTGCTTATTGCTCTATATGAAAAGTATGGGTGATTGTTATACAGAGAAGGATTGCTACTATTAATCTCTGCGTATGAGCTTTTTATTTCTTTAAAATATATCTTGATAAACAAAAATAACTATAAGTTAAATCTTGTTCTTTTTTCTAGAACTTATGATCACTTATAGTTGAAATGTGTAATAAAGATGGATACGTATGGGGCTTATAATAAAAAGATAATTGATGTAGTACGAACTTTATTTTTACTGCACTGGCATGGGCACACTCATAATATTCTTGATCCTCATATACCACTGTCTAGGCAACGACGATAAAGGATCAGTCACTAATCCAAGTGAAGCAGTCGCCCATCAAGCTTGATCGTTTGTTGTAATTACCATCCAATCATCAACTATCACCACTAACTTACTTCTCTATATTTTGATAGAGATTGATTTTGAGTATTTATTTCTTGACTGTTGTTTCTCCTTCTTTATTTTTTGTTCCAAGACTCTTTAAATCAAATGTAGCTTATACGCTATAATCATAAATGAGCAAACAACAATCAGAACTTTAGAAAAAATTACTTACAGACAAGATAGAGAATTCTAAAGATAATACAAACAATAACGCTCAAAATAAGCCAGCACAACCAGAAATTCAAGATTTTTAGTATAGAGAAAGATCTGATTAACCAAAAATTAAACTCAACAAACCTGTATTACTTCTACTTGCACCATTGTTAGTCATTGTGCATTTTTGGATTTCAGGACTAGCAGGTATTCCTGTATTACAGTATGCTTTTGTTACTTGCTTGTCAGCTTTTCTGTTGAACTATATGGGTATTATCCGAAAATACGAACTTTATCCTTACCTGCCTGATACTCCTCTTGATAACAGACTCAAAATGCTATGTATAGTCTCTTTTGTGGCTGTTGTGTGTAGTATGTACTTAGGGTGGAATGGTTCGGGTGGTATGCTATTTGCGATGTTTTGGGAAATTACCCGGGGACAGAAGATGAACATGTATGGTGTTTACTTTGGAGCAATCATTATTGGTTCTTTGCTTATGGAATAGAACTATTCTGTTAGTAAGTTCTGGTAATTTTTGCCAGGAATCATGCTTGGATGGGTTAACTCAGAAATATTCAAACTCAAATAATCGAATGAGTATACTATTGTACATCAATTTCTGTTTGCCTGCAGCATTGGTTTCCCCATCTTTTTCCCTGCAAGCAATCTAGTAGTGCCATCCTTGTGGCAATGGGCTGTGATGATTATATGCGGTGCTTTGATGTTGGTAACTTTGTTAGTTTTGGTGAAAGTGCAGCAGATGATGAGAGTGTCTTTGGTTGTAGGAGTAATGGCTGGTCTGTTGATGGTGGGTACTTCTGCTTATGTTTCACAAAGGGAATATATTGGAGTGATAATGATTTTGAGTGGAATAGTAATGATGTTAAGGAATGAGTTTGCTGATTCTGTATGATTTGCATAATTCTTCTTCCTACTTCGAATTATTGTATTATGTTTCATATTCGAACTATCTTAGTTATTTTTCGTTACTGTATAATTACAGAATTCTTTTCTATTTATTTTTGGCCTGTCTGATAATAATAGTTGTAATATGGATCTAGACGATGAATTGGAGATGCTCCAAAGAGAGCTCATGGCTGTTCAGGAGGAAAAGACCAATCCGCTTTCAGAAAGAACAGTCGCCGAAATCATGGTCAAACTTTATCATAGTGGCTTCTCATTTATACCGACCACTGATGGCAACGAGTACATTACACCTGACAAACTCGATGAGTAGATTGCAAACTTGATCAAATAACGAGGAAAAATAGGGCTATGTAAAATATAGTGTATATAGTTATACTGCCTCAATTACTCAATGTTGGACCAGACATTATCGAAGCTAGACTCAACCCAATCATACAGAAATATGCAGTCACAAGACATGGAAATAACTTGTTTTCGCAAAAATATTTCGATGGAATGGTTAGTGGGTTGGCACAACGTTTGTAATAAGAGGGTCGAGTGGACCTCTAGCTAGTAGCTGTCGATAACGAGATGAAACTCTAATTTATACTAAAGATCATAGCTGCTAACTTACATAAGATAAATGCAGAATTAAGTGGAAACCAGTTGATAACAAAGTAGTATACTTTACTGAAAAAAGCTAAAATTTTAGGATTTCTTAGTGCAATAAACAATCCTCTACAAATTGATGTTCTTTACAAAGCCATTGGAAGTGAAGCCAAAAGTGCAGAAAATTTGGTACTTTAGTTGATTGAAGAGGGTAGATTAAAGGGCAAGTTTATGAATGGATACTACGTACCTGATAGATTCACAGCTAATCAAAAGAAAGTTATCAATCAATTATTAGAAAGTAATGGCTATATCGATGTTGATATGCTACAGAAAAAACTGTTAGTGGCTCGTCCATAGGAGTGGATAAGCAAAAATTTGGGAGATAACTTCATTAAAATTGAAAAAGTATATTTCAAAGAAGCTAAACTTGAATCCTTAGCTGCACAAGTCAACTCCTTACTTAAAACTTAAGGCTTTTTAGAATTATCTCATGTTTTGCCAATCAGCTTTGGTGAAAAGTCATTACATTAGTTTTTAGAATAAAGATGTGGACTTAAAGAATATTTTCTTTGTGAAGATTATTGTTATTCCAACGACTGGCTCGAGAGATTAGCTGCTGAATTTAAACACAAAATCATTCATAGCATATTCTTTAAGAAACCATAAGGGAAGGGAAAAGATGCAAAGAAAAAAGGAAAGAAAGAAAAAACAGAATTTGTTACTGAATAGGAGCTGCAAGAGGTTCTTTTCAACGGAGGATACGCTGATTATTCCGGAGCATAAACTTTAGCTCCATAATTACTTCCTCTTCTTCTCTAGAGGTTATAAGAATTGAAGAAAAAAACATAAAAAGAGCTTGCTCAAAGTAAAGGTTTGATTACAACTGCTTTTTTGAAATATAGATCTTGTAAGACCATCTTCAGGACTTAATAAAGTTTGCAAAGAGCTGTGAACATTATCCAAAAACAATTAAAAAAAACATAGAAATGGGTTGATGCTGATTTTGGACCAAATGAATCAGATCCAACAGGGCAATATAGTCTCTTGTATTATGATAATATTTTACCTAAAGGCTGGCCTTCACTTTAGAACTTGAAATGGTAATAAATGAAACCTGCTCATTTGTTAGCAATTGATAAATAGATTCAAAATAAAAATTTCCCAATGAGGAAATGTCTATTTGTGACTTTGATTCAGCACATCTAATTGCATAACCAACGTGGGAAGGATAAAATAAATACTCCTGAAATCCAGCCTCTTACTTAATGTACTCATATCGCCATTTAGAATCAACTTTACCTTTTGTTTATAGGTTCTTCATAAGCTAAAAAGAGAAAAGATGGGTGGTAGTAGATAATTTACTACCTTTTGTCTAAGGAAACAACTTTTCAACTTTGGGGCGTTTTGCTTTGGTATAGAAGGCCTATGCCAAGTTGAGATACTGCTTTAAAGGAATAACTAATGTAGGAATACAACAAATGCTATTGGAAATAACAGGAAGGAACAATATAAAATATAGTGGAGATACATAAAAAGAAAGAGAGCTTCTGTTCTAAAGAGTAGAACATCATCTTAAGCGATAAGATTTTGTTTTAGTTATGGCAGAAGGTTAGATTGATAAAAAAATAATTATAGAGGATAGATAGAGTGAGCTTTTTGCACTTCATCCATATTATGTTTATGGTAATGCAGAAGCAGTAAAATTGCAGCCAAGTGGAGTAACTTTGCCTTTAAAGGTTGTTCTAGAGTATTTCCGCAATGTTCTGATCATTTAACGTGTGGCAGACTGATAGTGAATAGTTATGTGCATATACCAGTCTTTTAAAAATTATAAAAGAAATTATCCACCAAAAATATCGTTAGCTGTCATTTTCAAGTAAAGCTACCTTCCTACTTTTTTTTAATCTCTCTAGATTTAGAGATGTATTTTGTTCTAAAATCAATTTCAATAATTTAAAGCCTTATTTATCCAAACTTACGACAAAAAATTTATAATAAGAACACTATTTATGTCCCATTAGTAACAATAAAGTGAGAATATTTATAACAAACTTGATTCATTATCAGATAATTGTATAATAAATAAATGAAAAAGGAGAAGGAAAACAACGAAAACAAAATCGGATTACCCAAAATCAAACATAGTCATTCACAATCTTTAATAAAAAGACATTCTCAAAAAGAGTTTACACTCAGATTTACCAATGAACATATGCCGGCTTACGATCCTTCTAAAGATAAATTTTTGAATAGCTATTTTGATAGGCAGATAAGACAGAAAAGAGCTAGTGAGTCATTTAAAGAAAGGAAATCAGTAAAAACATTACCTTCGTAAGCAAAGTAATAGTAGAGAAAACCGCACCGGTTGACAACGCTCAATACTTAGCATGTAGTGAACTAAAAAGGGGTGAAATAACTTTCTAAGCAGGAATTCAGTAACTACTTAAAGATGATGAAAGAAAAACTTGCAAAACGTTGAAAATTATCTCATTTTTAAGTATTATTATTCAAAAAAATAAATCAAATTAACAGAATAGTTTCCTTAATTTCCTCCTGTTTCATTATTTTAATTTTAGTTTGGTTTTTTCTATAAAGTATTGAAAAAGATTATAAACTTAGAATATATCTGAAATTTGATAATCCTTTAATAATACATGATACTGTCCAATAATTAGTAAAGCTAATGCAATATGATTCAAGGACTTGTTTAATTTACATAACCTACAAGACTAAACAAAGTACAATAACGACAAGCAAATGGACATAAGGAGATCGTCATTATTGGTAAGGATTATTACATGTAGATTGGGGAGACTTTGAAAGACAGAGGTGGAATGAATTAAGTCAAAAAATCAAGACTATCAATTGCAAATAACTTTCTCTTCGTATACTTTTCAATAGTTAGGAAACAATAGATACCGAAATTTGATAATGAACATTAAGCACATAACGTTTCCTCATCTGATTATTCTAAATTTAGGTATGAAAAAAAATTATCTAGGTTCAAACAAGATTCATTCATTATAGGAATTGCCTTCATTTAACATGCCTGTGTTAAAATAGCTAAATTTGGGTAAAATGCTAACATATACAGATGAAAATTTTATAATATCGACACGATCATTTGTTAAAGCCTATCTTCCATAATTAAAAACAATAAGTACATCTACACTGATTTAGGATTGTAAAACAATCCATTAATTGACAATACGCGTATGTTTCAAGGATTTTTCCCTAAATTAAGAGAATATTAGCTGGATATAATCATAAACAAAGAATATTCTTATGTTAAATTCAAATTGAGTGATCAGGTAACATGGAGAGTCAAGCATGCACCTAAACTTACAAAATAGAGCCTGATAAACAGAGGAAATCGTATGAACTATCACTACAGACGCTATGGTTATGAATTGGAACATTTTGAGCCCAAAAGGCTCACTTTTATCAAATATGTGGAGATGCTTAATCAAAAGCCAGAATACTTCAAAACTTAGATGGTTTAGTAATGATTATTTATAAGATCAAAAGTTATATTTGTAATTAATTTACGTATCTTATATGTAGGGTGGAAAAATTAAGATAGGTTACTGGAAAATTAGAGGACGTGGACAAGTCATACGCCACCTGCTTGCTTACACTGGACTTTAACATGAATAAAAAACCTATTTACAGCCAAACTAATGGTTTGCTGTCGGAGACAAATCCAAATTAGGGCTAGATTTTCCCAATTTACCTTATCTCATTCGTGGAGATTTCAAGATTACGGAGTCAATGGCGATAGCAAACTACATTATCCGTTCATCTAAACATCCTGAGCTATTGGGAAAGAACATTGAGGATCAAGCTAAGGTATAAATGTTAATGTTTATGTTGGAAGATATTTTCAACCCAAGTCTTAACATGTTCTTCTCACCTAGATACAATGAAGATAAAGCTAGACTTTATGATAACAAAGTTAAAACTAAACTTGAAGAACTTAATCACTTTATTGGAAATAAAGAATTCGTGTTAGGGTATTTGACTTTGATTGATTTTAAAATAGCAGAAGTATCTTACTATTTCTAAAAACTCTACTCGGAACATATCAATAGTTTTGAAACTATTTTGAGAATAAGAAAAAATGTGGAGAATATACCTTAGATAAAAGAATTCTATCAAAAGGGAGGTTTGGCCGGTCCATTCTTGCCAAGCTACGCTCAGCTCAAATTCTGATTGTGAGAAAGTTTAATTTTATAAAATTGTCTATTATGGGAGTCAGAGATGATCAGGTTTTTATTGTGTATTTTTGTATTTTTGTGGTATTTAGAAAGAATAATAGGTTGAGATTAAATGTAAAAATAAACTTCACCTAAATTTGAGGAAGAATATTACGATGATTAAGGCTTAGAAGGTGGCTTAGCTCGAAAAATCAGCGAACTATCCGATCTACATCTACGCTATACTTACTCTAACACAAGTAGTTGTAGTGAATTCGGACAATATGAACAAAGTGTTGCAACTTAGCAATTTTAATCAAAATTCATCAAAGATGATGAACTCTATAATGATATCCTAGTCAATCTACCAGAAGTAAAAAACGTCGTTTACATTATAAATGATGATGTTTGTTTGTACCTTTATCAGCATTATGTTTGGAGTAGAGATAAACTTAGCAACTTTTTCGATTAAGATTGGACCCAACTAAAATCAAACATTCTTAACTACAAACCAGAAAAAATGTAAGAAAACATTGTTCAAGGTGAATGTTCAGTTTGTCTCGAATAAACTAAACTCTACTCTTCTGGAACTTGCCTTCATAAATACTGTCAGAATTGTTGGAGGGGTTATATCCGCTCTGAATTACAATCAGGTCATATTTTTTTTGGATGTATGAACGAAATCCCCTGTAATCAAGCTCCTATTCTCTGTGGATTTGTTCAGGTGGTAGCTCCTTAACTGAAATAGCTTTATCGAAGAAAAATATGTATGAACTACGCTATTCAAAACAAAGATGTATGTTATTGTCCCAATTAAAAATGCCCATATTTTTGTTCAAAGCCTAGCTTGATGTAGATTTATATGGTAAATTGTCCTTGTGGAAAAATTTATTGTTTTAGATGTTAACAAGAACCACATGCTCCTGCTACTTGCCAGCAGGTCCAAAAATGGAGATAGTTGATTAATTCTGAAGAGATAAACATGAGTTGGATTAAAAATAACACAAGAGAGTGTCCTAAATGTCATCAACCTATTGAAAAAAAAGTTGGATGTTCTCACATGAAGTGTATCTGTGGCTGTGAATTTTGTTATGAATGTAAAGGATTATGGGATGAGAAACATGTATAGATGAAAGGCGACTGTCCTAAGAGAAAACAGTTGTCGTCAAAAGAAAAGCTCTCTGATAGGATTGTGGAATTAGAGGAGGATATTTGTATATTTATGAAATAAGCGTAAAGGCATTAGAATTCTTTGCGACTTTGCTAGACATTGGTACAATAAGAAGCTGTTTCAAACAAAGTTGTTCAAGTAAAAGTAGAAGTTATGTGTGCATGGACAACTCTGAAGTGGAGCAAAATACTTTTGGCAATCTAAAACAAAGGATAAATTTAAAAAATTATTGAAGCTGATTTTTTAGCTAGTATCAGAAGTACTATGTAGCCGGTCTAAAATATCATCAAATGCCATAATATTATGGCAACTCGAGACTTTTATCATGAGGCAGAGTTAGTTCTTCAACGAAAGGAAGTTTTAAAGAAAAATAAAAATGTATGGTTGCAAGCTTTTGAGAATAACTATAATCAATGATTGGGATCTTATATTATTTTATTTCAAATTATAAATTAATTTACATCATTTTTCTTTCTTCTCAGGCTCATCGAAAATCATGCATTCAGTAGTAAGCATGAGACTGGCAACACTTCCTGAGTGAATCAAAGCTGTTCTGACAACTTTGGTGGGGTCAACAATACCATTTTCTCTCAAGTGAACGTAAGTTCCATTAGCAGCATTGAATCCTCTTTCAGGATTTCCTTCTTCGAGAAGTTTAGCGGCAATCAAATTTCCTTCGTAGCCTGCATTTTGAACAATTATAATTGCTGGAATTCTAATAGCGTTTTGCACAATGCGGATTCCTGCAATTTCTCCTTCAGTGAGTTTAGAGTTATTGGCAAGTGTATCAAGACTCTTTGAGGCATATAGAAGTGCTGATCCTCCTCCTGGAACAATACCTTCTGAGATGGCAGCTCTGGTTGCACACAAAGCATCAGTAACTCTATCCTTGACTTCTCCGACTTCAACCTCACTGGCTCCACCAACTTTGATCACTCCAATACCTCCTTGAAGTTTGGCTAATCTTTCTTCAAGTTTTTCCTTGTCATATGAGCTCTAAGTGATTTTGATTTGTTCTTTAATAATCTAAGCTCTGCTTTCAATGTCAGCTCTAGATAAAGTAAAATTTACTTATTTCCATTACCGTTTAGAATAATGGTGTCATCTTTAGTAATAGTGATGTTTTTGGCAACACCCAAAGTAGCTTTAATTTCTTAAGGTGAGTTTGCGCAGTTTTAAAGAGTAACACCAGCTTCTTCACTTACGAATTTTCCTCCAGTGAAGATAGCAATGTCTTGAAGTTGTGCTTTTCTGTTATCTCCGAAAGATGGTGCTTTAACAGCACAGATTTTAAGGTTGTTCTTAATTCTGTTCAAAATGAGGCCAGCGAGGAGTTCGCTTTCGATGTCTTCAGCGATGATCAAAAGAGGTTTTTGTTCTTGATAAGTTAGTTCAAGGAAAGGTAAAACTTCTCTAATATTTCCTAGTTTTTTCTCAACGATAAGTACATAACAGTTCTAGAACTCAATTTTTTGTTTCTTCTCATCAGTTACGAAATAAGGAGAAATATATCCTCTATCGAATTTCAATCCGTCAACGAATTCGATTTCGTGTTGAAGTGTTTTTCCTTCTTGAACAGTGATGGTTCCATGAATACCAACCTTCTCGTAAAGATTAGCAAGCATATCACCAATTTTTCTATCTCCATTTGCTGAAATAGTTGCAACGTTGGAAATAGCTTCTCTTCCTCTAACTTAAGCTGACCTGGATTGGAGTTAAGTGCAAACTTATTCAATTGCCAAATCGATTCCTCGTTTGATATGAGTAGGATTCAAGCCAGCTTCGACTTTTTTGTATCCTTATTCATAAATAGCTCTTGCCAAAATAGTGGCTGTTGTTGTACCGTCTCCGGCTTCATCATTAGCCTTGTTTGCCACGTTTTTGACGAGAGTGGCTCCAATGTTGACAGCTTTGTCAGGGAGCTCAACAGCTTTAGCTACAGTGACTCCGTCTTTTGTGATTTTGGGTGATCCATAACTTTGATCGATGAGAACATTTCTTCCTCCTGGGCCGAGTGTGACTTGGACTGCATTTGAGAGTTGTCTGCAACCCTAAAGAAGCTGTTTACGAGCTTGACTTCCAAAGAGAAGTTGTTTAGCTGCATAGTATCTTTGTAGGTGTACAAGATTTTGGGATCTCTGTGCGATAGTTGAGAACATAAGATTTATTATAAAATAAGTTGTTATTTTTCACAATTAAAATTAGGGCTTATGTTCTAGAATTATCCCAAACGAACTTTACTACAAAAAATATTTTTAGATCTGATTGATATCCCTATTCAAGTAAATAAGATTAGTAAATTGTACAAAACTTAATTTTTTATTGTATGATAAATAATAAATATTAATGATAAATTATACTAAAGTCAGAGAAAGTGTAGAGAAGAATTCATCTAAAAAGTCATTAGGAAAAGGAATGATAGCTAACAAATCACATACTTCTTCCATCAATTTGAAACTTAGCCAAGATATAGGTAGTTAACAAGTCAAAATTCCACCTAAAACCATTGCAAAAGATAACTATGAAGTCATTTACAATAAACAGTATCTACCAATGTTGCAGTCACAACAAAAAAAATACTCTGTCAAATTGCAATCAAATGAAAAAGAAAATCAAGATCGAAAGGTTGTTAATCATCATTATGATAATCAAAACTTCTTACCACTTCAAGAAAATAATCGGTATCTTTAGACTTAGCGCATGCAGAAAAATTATAAAATTAACAATTAGAGAACTCCAGCAAAATAGCCTTTGAGATTGAGAACAGATTACCAAGATCAAAGATAAAGAAGCATGACTCCTTAAAAAAATGTAAGACAAAATGTTATGAAACAGACTATATTAGCTGAAAGTAAGATAGTCAAAGTTCCAGCAGAAGAATTGAAGTGTTTGTTGAGAGAACTGATAAAGTAGCAAAACTAAGTCATCTAGTTAAGACGTTCTGTTCGGTTCTATAGAGCCATTGCTGGAAAAAATACTAATAATCCTGTGCTATGTGCTTTAAAAGTTTGACAAACTTTCGATGTTCTTTCTTTATTATTGATATTTTAATCAATTTGAGTATTTATTTTTAAATTTAGTACATTTTTATTGAAGTATCAATAAACTCTCTTCTTTGGTGGTACAGTTGGGAATTATTTCTCATCAAGAGTGTAAGAATGTACTTATCTGTATTAAAGTTGAACTTTTCCACTATTGAGGTCGGGCATAGTTGAGTTGGTGTGTTTCATGAAATTCTTGTCATCACGATCAGGAAAATCGTCTCTGGCATGAGCACCTCTTGACTCTTTACGGTTGAATGCAGAGTGAATTGTTTGAGATGCTTGGACTAAATTACTAGAAAATTACCCAAAAGGTTTTCAAGCTCTAAGGTTTAGAGCAAATCTGTATTCCAAACAAGACCTTTGTCATTAATTTTCACATCTTTGTAGGTTTGATAAATCTGATCGATTTTATCACAACCTTCTTGTAAAATTTTTTAAGTTCTGAAGACTGCAGCGTGTCTTTGCATAGTCTTTTGCATTTCTTTTCTGATTTTGGCAGTTTCAAGAGTTCCTTTTTTTGTTCTCAAATATTCGATCTTAGCAATAGAAGATTCTCCAGCATTTTTTGGTAATTCAGGTTGGGTTTGACCTGGTTTGTAGTGTTCTTTAGTAGTAAGAGCTGCAGCCCTTCCAAAAATGACCAGATCTAAGAGAGAGTTTGCACCTAATCTATTGGCACCATGAACTGAAGCTACTGCTGCTTATCCTGCAGATAAAAGACCCGGGACAACAACTTATTAACCATTTACCATTTTGGTAACTTCAGTTTTATAGTTAGTAGGAATACCACCCATATTATAATGGACAGTTGGTACGACTGGAATAGGTTCTTTGGTAACATCAACATTTGCGAAGATTTTAGCTGTTTAAGAGATACCAGGGAGTCTTTGATGTAAAATGGCTGGATCTAGATGGTTGAGATGAAGATAAATATGGTCTTTCTAGGGACCAACTCCTCTGCCTTCAAAGATTTACTTAGTCATAGCTCTACTAACAACATCTCTGGAAGCGAGATCTTTAGCTGAAGGAGCGTATCTAGGCATAAATCTTTCACCCAAAGAGTTTCTAAGGATTCCTCCCTCTCCTCTGCAACCTTCAGTCATTAAGCAACCTGCTCCGTAAATTCCAGTAGGATGGAATTGAACGAATTCAAGATCAGAAAGTGGAAGTCCAGCTCTTGTGACCATAGCTCCACCGTCTCCAGTGCAAGTATGAGCAGATGTGCAAGTTTGATAAGCACGTCCATAACCTCCAGTGGCAATTATAGTATTGAGAGCACGTATTCTATGAATAGTTCCGTCAGCAATGCTCATAATGGTAACTCCTCTGCAAGCTCCTTGATCATCCATAATTAAATCAAGAGCAAAATATTAGATGAAAAAGGTACAGTTGTATGCCAATGATCTACCAAAGAGAGTATGTAACATAGCATGACCTGTTCTATCTGCGACTGCACATGTACGATATGCTTGTTCTATATTAAAATTCGCTTACCTTTTCCGTATTATCGTGATTGACCTCCGAAAGCACGTTGATAAATTTTGCCTTCTTTAGTTCTTGAAAAAGGAAGCCCATATGATTCCAATTAATATATGGCATCTGGTGCTTATCTACACATGTAGTGAATGGCATCTTGATCTCCAAGCCAATCACTTCCCTTGACTGTATCATAGGCATGCCATCTCCAGTCATCAGAATGCATGTTTCCAAGTGCGGCATTGATACCTCCTTGGGCAGCTACAGTATGTGAGCGGGTAGGGAAGAGTTTAGATATGCAAGCTGTTTTGAATCCTTGTTAGACTAGACCAAAAGCAGCTCTGAGTCCTGATCCTCCAGCTCCAACTACGACGGCATCAAAAGTATGATCAACTACTGTATAATTTTTGAAGAGAGTGTTCTACTTAGTTTATATTTTACCTCTGCGTCTTTTTGTAGGTGTGTGTTTCCAACGACTGAGAAGGTGTAGTTGGGTTTAGAGATAGTCCTCATTGCGACATTGCCAAACAATTTCATCATGATATCCTCTTTAAAATCTATATAGATAAAATGAGCCTGACATATGATCCTACAAGATGTTTATTATTTTGTATTTTTGACGATTGAAGGAATAATAAAAATTTGTTGAATTAGATAAACTCATCAGATCTTTACGAAACACCTTGCAAATATTTATGTTTTAGATTATATAAAATAAGCAAATTATGTATATATTTTTCCTAATCATTAAAGAAAACAGATTGAGTGTAGAATATTATGAGGAAATAAGCTAGTTCCTTTTAATGTTAATCAAGTATTTTTATTTATTATGTTTTATTTATAAATATTTAAAATTATTAGGGATCTCAGATAATACTCAACTCCCTAAGAATATTTTGTATTTTTGTTGAAAAAAAGTATCGAAATACTAAAATCATGGCTTAACTTAGTGAAGAAACTTGGGCTGATAATCTTTAAACATAATATTGTCAAGGTACTTAGGTTCCTACAATTTGAAAGCGAGCTTTAGCTTTAGTATGTTTTATGGATATAATTTTTGCTTTGAAGATTGAATTAAACTTTTTAAAAGTAGAAAAAAGCTGTTTTGTGCTAAAGTATATTATTTTCTACTTTATTCCTGTTTATTTTTTGATTTATAAACTTTAAGTACTTTATTTATAAAAATATGCAGTAGAGATCTATAATGCATTCATGATTCACCAAAAAGTGTTTAAATACCATTGATATTATTTTTATTATCGAAAGGTTTCAGTTTTTAATATCCTATCCTTCTAGAAATATTTTCAAAAATAAAGTAGTTAAATAAAAAGCACGAATACACAAAATCAGTTAAATCCAAGCCAGGAAATCATAACCTATGCCATCACGGTAGGCACTCCCAAAACAAAAAGTTTGTTTTCTAACCCGCGTAAAAACTGATTAAATCAAATCTCGAGGATAAATATAAATCTTAAAGGATTCATTTTATTCGGCATGAGTTGGATAGCTATGCATACCTTCAACAACATTATTGAACTTAAAACGATTTCTATATTTCGCATTATTATTCAAATATTACTTAACTGATTTCTAAAATAGCTAAGCGAAGACTAACAACACACTTCTTTCTTTTATCATTGAGGTCAATTGCTTACACTATTATTCTGATTATTTGTAATCAAAAAGAATGGTCTCCCTTGTCCACTAAAGTTTACTTTTTTGACTAATGGAAGTACTCTATGCATTTGGGTTTTAATTCAACGTGGATTTACACTGGTATGACGGGTGGTAGTTGGGAGAAGCGGAAAAGGCATAATAAATAGTACATATTTTAAGATAATAGATATAATCAATTCATAAGTATGGAGAAAAAAACATACAGCAGTTAAAGTTAAGACTAAGTAGCTGACTAAATTTCTGCTCAACTCCTTCAGAACAACTTTTGGCCCTTTAAATCATTTAGTTTGGAAGAATCAAATAGTTATCTACCAAAATTAAGCTTTGAGATTTATGAATATAACGACGTGGATTAACATATTTTCCAAAGCTTACCTATTCACAGCCCGTTTGATTATCTTGAGCTAAATGCTGAGCTCGACATTTTTAGTCCGAAATCAACAGAGGGATAAAGCTTATAATCTGAATTCAAATAGGTAAAATAGCTGTCATAAAATATAGAATCTTTAAATTTGTAAGAGCAAAATTAATAAAAAGATTACTAAGCCAGCTATCATAGAGGGCATTTTGAATTCTTGAGAATGCTGAAGACACCTATCTTTATCCAGAGTAGGAAGTTTTGCAAGAGTAAAAGAAAAATGCAAAGAGGCAAAACCTATTATCAGTTAATTGCCAGATACATGAGAGGATATCTAAGCAATTCCTGCAAGAGATTTGACCAATATCACCTACAATAATGTTTTAAGAATTTGGACATTACCGAACAATAGAAAAGAGAAGCAACATTATAAGCTTTAAGACATCTGAAGAAGTATAGAAATAATACCGAAAATGCAAAGCTTCTGGAGAAACACAAACAGAAATACATTGCCAACAGAAAATGGGCTATGTTTTTGGACAGCTTTGTTTGTGATAAAAAATGAAATCATGTTTTCTGATTGTTATATAATTTTATATTGAAAATTTTGCTATTCATAGTTTTTAAAACTAATTCAAGAAAGAATGCAATGAAAACACTTAATGATCAGCTCTTTTTCAAACTTTTTCATTTTTTCAATTCCATTTTTTATTTCCATTTTATAAAAGATAGCATAAATAAATATTATTTAAATATGAGTAAAAAAGCTATAGGAATCTTGACTTCAAACGGACTTCCTCTAAATTTATTCAACAATATTTTGAAAAGATTTCCCAACCATTATCTCTATATCATCAATCCATCATTCTCCCATCTTTAAGCCATACATCAAAACAATTTGAATGCTATAAAAGATCTAGGACCAGCAAAATATAGTATACTAACAAAAATTTGCTATTTTTAGGATTCAAAAAGACAGCAGGAATGCTAATTTGTGTTTAAGTTCGAATAAAATACTTTGAAACTACCTGATTCACTGACTACAGTGGAAGCAAAGAGCAACTTAGAATAATTACTGAAATTATGAAGTGATATACATAGATAATAGATTCTAAGAGAGCTTATCAAAATGCTTTGGGCTTTTATTACTTTTTTATCTCACGATGACATTCTCCACATTCTTCACGAAGTTTTCTTTCTCTTTCTTTATCTCTACACTCTCTAACTCTCTTTTTGTAATATTCTACCATTTCAAGGCTCTCATCGGGATCCCAGAAAGGTCTGTATTAAGGTGGAATAGTTGATCCACAATGCTGGCAATAGAATCCATGACAACTGGGACATTAGTGATGGTGCAAGTTATTTCCATTACTGTCATGAGCTCCATGTTTTCCATGAGACTGGCCATATTTATCTCCATTTCTTTAATCATTAGGGTTATAATTGCCTACTTGAGACTTACTGTTTTTCATGCCTTATTATAAGTCTTACCCACTTCCTAAACCTACTCTATAATTATAGAGATTTTTATTAGAGCGTCCCAATTAACTAGCCTTAGTATCAATAGCTCTATAATCGCTAGGATTTCCAGTTTTTCGGTTTAGAGGGACCACAACAGTCGATTTTTTGGAAGGATTGGTTAAATGGCTGTTGTCAGCTTTAATTTCGTAGCCAAGCTCACCTTCACCTCCCGAACCTCCTGAGCCTTTTGCCAAGAGTTTTCCTTCATATCCTCCTTGTCCACTAGATCTATAAGCTGAACCACCAATGAGAACACCTTCACTCCCAGATCCAACTCTGTCACCTCCATTCGATCCAACTCTGTCACCTCCATTCGATCCAACTCTGTCACCTCCATTCGATCCAACTCTGTCACCTCCATTCGATCCAACTCTGTCACCTCCATTCGATCCAA
>Ga0194117_10003241_pt1 | contig 16523 bp, 8 predicted proteins | sample TA2MahsurfametaG_FD_160579 | JGI IMG/M metagenome (GOLD analysis project Ga0194117, IMG submission 160579) | Freshwater microbial communities from Lake Tanganyika, Tanzania - TA2015009 Mahale N1 surface | ecosystem: Environmental > Aquatic > Freshwater > Lake | place: Tanzania: Lake Tanganyika...
TTTTTCCTGTTGCAAAAAGCATTTGCCAAATATTATTCAACTTATGATAGTCTAGGTAATGGTAATACACTTGATTTTTTGTAGGAAGTGACGGGAGTATTTCTAGAGCAAACGAATATCAAATCAAACTTATAAAAGATAAATAAATTGATGTTACATCAGGATATATTGATGATTGCACAGGATAAACGTGGTCATTTCTATCCATTAAAAGGTCTATTTCAATAAAAGAATGAGAAAAAATATGTCTTTTTGGATAAATAGGAGAATTATAAATAAAAACTTATCACTTTCTAGTAATTTTATTCCAAATTTTCTGCCATTCACTTTAGCGAGCTTCACAAATACTACTATACATCCAAATGCCAGATTCAACAGGAAAACTTAAGAAAAAAACCTGAAAGTGAAAAGTTCCCTTACATTCTTAGAGAATTTACTATCACCTAGCAATGTGATTGTCAGGTGGGAATCATTCAAAAGTAGCAGAGATTTTATAGGTCATATCTAACTTATTAATATGCTTGGATGAGATTAATTTTAGTCTAAAAATAAAGGAATAGTTACAGATGGATTGGAGCCGCTTATAACAATCAAAAATCTACCAAAATAGTAGCTAATTTAACACCTGGAGAGTATGTTGTCATCATACTGCCTGAATGGAAAGAAAAGGCTTACAATTTCAACTTAATTTATAGAGGAAACAATTAAATCCTTTTCTAAAGAAAAGCTTATAGCCTCTACCCTAAAATAATCGAATAGAGTTGTATGGATTTAGCCCAAAGATACGGAAAGATGGTGCAAATCAACAAAAACATCTGTTCTTATAATCTCGTTGACAAAAACATTGGCTTCGTAATTTAAAACATAAATAACTAAAAGTAAAATGGTAGTATAAGAATCGTTCGTTCAGTATAAGGTCTTCAAAGCTATCATATCAAACCTATAAATGCCGAATTCAAAGGTAAAATTACAACAGAAATTTCTATACCAAAAAGTAGCCATTTTACTGTTGTTCTCATGACAACAAGAGGCACTTAGAAAGGATTTTTAGACAGCTTTGATTTCGGTTTTTGAATTAAGTGATCGTGATAACTTTTACTTTTTATTACTGTTTCTTATAAATTATACTAAGCACTGATGCAAAATTCATAACACCTCCTGTAAAGAGCAAGATCAGTTTTTGAATCAAGCAAACCAAATGTTAAACTCACTCAATTTGAATAATCAGGTAAAAACATCTTTTATTTTAATTATGAAGACATTCCCTCAACGATGGTTCCATCTGAAAAATGGGATCGTTAATTGATAGGCAAGTCAGATGTTTTTATCTTCTAAGCAAAGTCTCAGAGTCAAGGTAGAGGACAAAAATCTAACACTTGGATAAGCCCTTAAGGAAATATTTATGTCACTGCTTTGTGTAAAATCCCTCAGCAGTTGGTTTCTAAACTATCGATGCTTGTTTGTTCAGTAATGCTCGAGGCTATTCAAGTTGAATTAGGTAATTCTTAAAAAGTCTTGATTAAATGGATTAACGATATCTATGTTGGTGACAAAAAAGTTGGAGGAACTCTAATAAAGACAGAATACTTCCAAAATGAATTTATTAGTCAAATCGGTATAGGCATTAACTCGATGGTTGCGCCAAATGAGCAATCAGGATGCCTCAAAGATTTCAAAAAGCAATAAATTAATATTGGGGAGTTTTCAAGAAGACTCATTGAAAATTTAATCAAAGCAATTGATAATCCCAAACCTTATCTTGAAAAGTACCAAAATTGTTTACTATATTTAAACTAAAATGTCAAAATTTATGATTTCGAGCTGAAAAGCATACTCCACTATGGCAAATTTAAAGCTATTAATTAAGATGGCCATGCAATCTTATAAAGCGAGGGTAAAGATTTTGTCTTCTCGGAAGGAAGAATGAGACTCTGATTAATATCAGTTGACAGAAATACTTAGCTTATATAATATGTTAATTATTATTATTACCAATCAATTTAGATAAGTAATATGGAACTTAATGAAGTTTGATAAAAATTATATAGTTAATTGTTAATGAAGCCATACAGTATTCTGAATTATTAGATAAGTAGAAGTGGCCGAGTGGTCTAAGGCGGTAGATTAAGGCTCTATTCCGAAAGGGCGTGGGTTCAAACCCCACCTTCTACATTTTTTATTAACAACAAAACCAAAGACATAAACATAAAATTATAAAAAACAAACTGACCTATTATATTTTTCAAACTAGTAATATCTTTGGGTATGTTAACATTTAGAAATTAATGGTTTAAATTTATTCAAGTTTATATAATATACCTAATAATTAAAGGTTATGTCTGAACATAAAATCCTCATCAATAGGACTATCAATTGCATCAAAAACATCAAGTATCAGCTCATAGAAATCTAACAGACTCATCTCTATAATGACTTGCTGATTTTGAAACATATTGTTCCTAGTCTACCCACCCACATCATTAGATGTCTTCTCAATTAACTTAAGCCTCATCGGAATAACGAGTCGTTTTGTATCAAGCTGGGTATCAACTTTGATCGGATCAACGTTATTCTGACGCAGGTGGAGAGACCGACCCAACTTTTGATTGATTTTCTGGCTTGTGGTGGAATGACACCTAGAAATTCAATTTGATGTTTTATTTATGCATGATTTTGATGAACTATACTCATTTATGTGGGATTTTTTTATGATTTTTTTTTAATTCAAATTGAGCAAAGTATAGTCAAAAGATCGAGTATTTATAAAATATGGGGGACAATTCAACACACTATAATAATGATATTGTAAAGGTTATGTTAAGTTCTCTTTGTAGGTTGATATTAAATTTAAATTTTTAATAGTGTAAAATAATGAATCAAAAAAATCTATTAGAAGAACCTATTAGTTATTCTTTGCGTTGTTCATTCAACTTTTGACTTAAAGTTCTGCGGTATTCTTGTTTGATGGATTTCATGATCTCGATTATTTATTAAAGCTTGCGTTTGGTCTACTCAAATTATAGGCAAGAAATATCGTGAGTAACTGGGGGTAAGTGAAGATTAATTGTTCTTTATTCTTCGATGTTTAGTAATTAACTATACATTTCTTTCTATTATTTATGATTGGCCTCGTTTGGTTTGCCGGAATGTCCTGAATCAGTGATCTTGATTTTTTATCGCAGCAAAAGACTCTATCTGAGATTTTACTAACAAATGAGGGAAGAAGTATGTATTTTCTTGTGAGAGAAGTAAGTATTGGTGATATCCTGCAACTTTTAGAATATCTGGTTTTAAAATTAGAATGTTGTAGTGGTCTACTTTATTCTATTTTATTCGGATAAAATGATGGCTAAGTTAGTATTGATGGTATCTATACTGTATAGTATTTTTTTGATTATTTGATCTGTTTGGTTGGACTAACATTTGATTGATTTGTGTATAGGGTTGTCTCTCTTCTAGTATATATGATTTAGCTGTAGCTATCTTTTTTATGTGACTCGATGTGATCTGTGCATATATCCTTAAGATAGCTATGAACCTTAAATATTTTATATCGGTATTACAACTTTAGATTCCTCTGCTTATTTCCTTACTTTCTAATGTTTCTTTTTAGTGCTATCGAATGGAAATGATTGATTAGGTTTATTTCTATTATATAATAAATTCTGATACTATACTTTGGGGGTCTCTACATTTCCTTAAGAACTTTAAGATAACAGTAAAGGTAGGTTTTGGATCTGTTAGGTATTGTTTTTGAGTTGATTGAGTTGAGAGTCCAACAACTTAACCAGTTTAATGAATACTGACTGAAAGTTTTCAAGCGATGTATTAAGTTGACTATCAATTTACTTCTTCACATGCAATTACCTCTCGGGACTTTCTCTATGATTCTTTTTATGTGTTTATATCCTCAAATAATGAAAGGGTGAATTTGTTAGTTATTCATCAAACTAATTGGTTGGATAGATATGTTAGATTGTCTACTATTTTGATTACTAAGTGCGTATATTCTAGATGGTTGAGTACCCATCAATTTTTGATGTTTTATAATTATAACTTAGGCTCTTAGTATGTGTTCTTGGCTGGCTCTAAGAATACTCCAGCTCGGAAAGCAGCATTAGCATCTTTTATTATAGTTATCTGTTTTTGTTAGACAGATCCTCGAATTCTTTGGAAATCAAACGAAACTGATTGTTTTACATTTAGAGTTCCATTATTCTTCTTCTGAGTATCTCTTAAGTTCTGTTCTATGAACTTGCTTATATTTTATTGGGAGAATACCTATGGGTTGACTATTGAAAAGAATATTATTTTGATTGGACTGATTCATTTTAGTTGATGGTTTTGATGGACTGTAAATAGCGTTTGATGGTGTTAGCTTGTATGGTGGTGTTGGTTAATCTGTTGTGGTTTCTTTTATCGGGAGAGGGTGACTTAACAGGGAATGTCTATATTATTAATTTATTCTTTCTCTGCATTAAAATTTATTAGTCTATCGATTAATTATTAATTAAATTGACTTCATGTATTAATTATAAATAAAATTAACAATCAGCATTAAGCAATTATAATTTAATTCTATCCTATTTTTAATCAAAATCAGAAGGTCAGAAATACTTTGGCGTCTCTCTACACGTAGTCACTGAGATGTTGTTCGATGAGTTTGTTGAGGGTCAATAGAATTGGGTTTTGTGAGGTGACTGCCAAATTCATGGTTTCTTCGAGTTGAGGAGCCAATATTTTGATTCTATTTTCCAGATCATCGTATTTCTTGTGTTGGTCTTCTATTTTTTTGGTGAGAGTGAAGTTGATGTTGGCCAATATTTTATTATTTTCTACTTCATACATATACTTCTTCTTCATCTCTCCCACTTTAGCAATACTTTCCTATATTTCTTTCTTGTAATTGATCTACTTTGCATTAATCACAGCGATTTGATTCTATAGCTATACAATCTTTTTGAGTAATATTTCACTTTTTTATTCCACTTGCCTTATTTTTTTATCATCCAAACTCAACTAGTAGTCCTTTTGGTCGATAGTTGTCTTTAGTTTTAAATTGTGGCTGGATAGATATGTGATTGATTATTTTAGTTATTCATATAAATCTTTTAGAGATATTTGGCTCTATTTGTATTCTTACTATTTTTTTGACCATTTCTCTCTTTACTAGGTCAGCTGTCGACGCAGGAACTATTAAAATGTGAGTTACCCTTAGAGTGGATGTTGCGTGCCTATATCTACATAAGAGTAGGGTCCTCGTCCATCTGCTTGGGTGGAAGCATCTTGTATTCCAAAATGACACAGTTCTTTGATAATGTCATCAACATCTAAGTAACTTCTCTTTTTGCCCCAATAGTTGGTGAGTAAATTATCCAAATTCTCGATGGATTTGGGTAGGAGGTTGTATTACTATTGTATTTTGTTGAGATCAATTTTGAAATTATGGCCAAGTTAGTGTTGCCTGTCGACTTGCGCAACAACTTCAATTTTGTTTTTGGAATTTAAATAGTAGTAGGTTGTAAATTATTGGGATTTCTGTGTTTTTATGATTTATCGTTATTCGAATTACTTGATTATTTTGATGAGGTTGTTCATTAGATAGTCGTTTTGTTTCTTTATTATCTTAGTTTTTTATACTAAACTCTATATTTATGCATTCATTTGTTCGTTTACTCTTTTGAAGGTTAATGCTGTATAGGCGATGTTGGTGTTTTATTCACTAATTTTTGCAAGCCGTGCTTAATTCTATCTCAATTTATTCTACAGTCTCTCCATCCGATCAGTAAAAAGCTATCTCTCTTCTACAGTATCTTTGTTAAAAGTCTTGAAATCTCGATAGTTGATGGAATGTTGCTATTTGATCAAGTACTAAAACAAGCGAACTAATGACCATATTATTTTTTCAAACAGCAGGCCTTTTTATGCTGATTATACGTAAGTCAATCGAATTACTTCTTTGATCGCGCATATGTACACAGTATAAACTAACTTAATTTAAATGTACTTCTGTTGAGATTTTCTTTTTATCGAGCTTACTCATCTTACTCTGCCTTAATTTATTGGTTTTTTAGAGCAGTAATAGATTCATCAAGCCATTTCTGAAGAGATATATAATCATTTTTATGATATTTTAAGGGTTAGTAGTTTATATCTGTCTGGATGTTTGATTTACTGTACTTTTTATTATTTAAATCTCGACTGTTTTTCAATGGGGTAAATCCCTCAGAGTACTATCGCTCACTCATCACATAATGATATATCTAACTTTTTTGTCTTTTTGATGACAGAGCTGACATCTATACTCTATTTTTGATTATTTATTCAACTTCAGGTTTTTCTGGCAGCCAAGTATCAGAAGGTAAACTTTTCTTCAACCGATTTTCGAGTTGGCTATAATACTTAGAAGGATCTTAGTTGGGAAAAGATTAATACATAATTTTATCACTTGACTTTACTGTTTACTATAAAATTTACATTTTACTAGCAAGTCCTAATTGTTATTCCTTGCTTTGTTGAGCTCAATCACTGCTGACTACTATAATAATGGAGATTGTTTTTGTCTTTAGTTGACAAAATCGATCGTGAATGTATGTATGGGATTGAAGTTGATACTGGCTTTGATTTTTTAGGGAGTGAGTGCGCTCAAATTATGGCTGGATAATCTACGTTTTAGAATGGGTTTGGGTTAGTTATCTAGTTAACGTGATTTATATTCATCTTTACGGATGAGTTGATTGAAGTTATCCTTTACGATGATGATTTATGATTGGAGCTTCTGCTTTATGAGGGAGTCTATTATTGGATTTTTGCTGTATGAATCCACACCCTTTATTTTTTTTAGGATTTTTAGCTTCTAGGTACTCATAAGTTATATTATATTGCATAAAACCTCATAAATCATTTTACTCCCAACAGCTATCAAAAAACTATGGGAGTAAACAATTGATGAACACACATTTTATATATAAGTTGGGAATATCGATAAGAATAAATAATCAATTCAAAATATTTCGTCATGTTCTTCATTTGCTATCAATTTTTTAGACCAAGGGCCGAACTGATTATCGATTTCGACTTTAATTGTTGTTTCTTCAATGCTTTTTTTAGGTTTTTTTTTCTGATAGTGAAGTATTCTTAATTATTATGCTCTGAAATTGTTTGATTTGTTAGTCTTTTAAAGTATAAGGACTTTTATATGATTAGCTGGTCTTTATTTGTATCTTTATTGTAAATTTATATCATTCTAATGTGATGATGGTATTTCAACGATCAAATCTTCATAATCTTAGTTTTCATCAAACAGGAATTTTGTTTAAAACTAATGTCCCGAACTTTAAATTGTAGTTGTTTTTAATGAATTTTATTAACGTTATCTCTCATGTTCAACATTGTTGGGTAAAGTTTTTGATCTTTGTTTGATACCCTTCGATCTTTACTTGTCTTTATAATTTGGATTGATTTTGGACAATATCAGATGTATTGCTGAACGAGGTTTAGTAAACTATTTTGTAGACTCTGCCTACTTGCAATTTGTCTTTATCAGTTAATTATGTTTCACCCAAATTTGATGGCCGTTTATAATAGTTATTTTTTTCTTGGGCATGTACTTCGTTTTTTGAATATTATCTGCTAAGAATTTATTAGTGAAATCAGAGTTTTTTATATTTAGATTTACTGTTTTACTATTTCTTTCTAACTGACTTACTTCGGCGTGTGAAGACTTATTCTATTTAAAATGGCGGCTGATACTCGGCGATTTGCATGAATCTGTTATAACTTTGTTGTTGGAATTCTATCTTTTTGTTTTGGTGCTGGTCCATGTGTTTTAAGTGGGAATCCTTCTGATTCCTCGGCGAAGGTGTGTAGATTTTCCGTAGAAAGTATTTTTATGCATGAAGATGCTGTTGGGATGGGGCTGGATAACAGATGATTTTATTGTAAGATTATGAATCTCCATATTTATTAAACCTTTGTAAAGTTATATATTTGCATTGTTCAAAGCAGTCAGAATAAAAAATAAACTTTTTACATATTTCATAATATTGAGTTTATAACATCTCTTCTAAATTATGATAATTTTTTATGCTTATAAACTTTATTCCAAACTATTTAAAAATAGTACGTTTATAATTAGATTGGATTATTAACTTTGAATTTAGTTCGATTCGATGAAAAATATCAACCGTCTCCTTTAAAAATAAATCAGCAAACCTCATACATACTAACGACTCAAAACCAACCCATTCCCTTTTCTCAATGATTGTAATAGACTTTAGATCTTCTAATTTATTTATTAACTCGAACAGTAACACCAATAATTGACAACTTAAATTCAAAACAAGTATCCAGATAAAACAATCGACTAGATTATGGAGAAGCATTAAAAAATGAGGGTAAGGAGGGAGATGAAGGCTATTCAAAAAATATCGATTTAAGAAATGGAGATTGAAGTCAGATCCAAGATGTCATAGCTTGAGAGCCTAGCACAAAATAATAAGCATTTGTAGTAGGAATCCAATATGCTCCAGGCTTAAATCTAAAAGATTTAGAGCTATACTTTGGAATTGGAAACACAGAGGCGTGAAAAAGAATTAATGAAGACGTTGGCTGAGGGCAAAAAATCAACGGTAAACTGTTCGTAAATATTTAAACAGTTGTATGGGGAAGTAAAAAATATATTTTAAGATTCATTGTGAATAACACTCATATTTTTTCTATTTTGCTATTTAAAAACATAATAGAATTCGCAATGTAACTTTAGAACGAAGTAACAGCACAAGGACTCGTCACTGGAGGGTCCAGTCACAACGAAAGGCGTGAAGAACTCTAGGACTCTAAAGTTGTGACGATAAATTTCTAGAATTCCCGGAAAACGGATAAGAAGGACACTAGGAATTCTACACCTCCACTTACAGCATTTTCTAAAGCTGATTGGTAGTTGGCTTTGAAGAACAGATAGAATATAAGCAATAGATATTATAAGGGTGTATAGCAAGGTATAACAACTGACGTATAGCACTTCAAAATATATGGACCTGGCGTTTCTCTTTTTTTTTGTTTCCAAAAATATCTAATCTTCGCTTTCATGATTATGAGCCTAATAGCCCTGATTCCAACCATTTTTAACTATGTATCAGGATCATGCATCGCTGGGCAAGGATCGACACTTGCTTACTATTTTGGAGGGACAACTATTGGCAATTTTTCGACTTCTTCTAATTATTCTAGTTCATATAAGCTTATAAACACAATAACTGATATGGTAATCGTATATGTGTTTATAGTATTTTATTTCTATTGGCTGAGGCAAGGATCGAATTTAACTTCTTCTATAAAGAGATCGATTAAACTGAGAAGCTATTATGTGATTGAATTGATATAGTTTGCCTAGAATGTGAGTATTGAGGAGGTTAAAGAATTTATGAACCGTTTTGGTGCAGTTACAGAAGTAGCGCCAGTTAAAAGTTATAACCAAACGATTTCTCTTTCCAAAGCAATCTATGATATGGAGATTGAGCAGAAGGAACTGTAGTTCAAGAGAGAGCAAAATTAAGAGGGAGATCTCTAAGAAAAGATTAGCGAGATAAAAACCAAAATAGATTAGCATTATCAAAAGATAATGGAATGCTAGGATACACAAAATGAAGAATATATCAAATTTTATATCACCTTTGCTACAGCTTAAAACAGATAGAATGTTCTAAAAAAACTAGAAAATCACCAAAGGACGATCTGTGACTGCTTTGATAAAACACCAGACTAATTCTTACTCAAAGGGTAAAAAGTTACAGTAAGAGCTTGTCATACTGAGCCCACTGACATTCTTTGGTAAAATCAAAATATAAATTGGTCAACTCGATGGATCAGATCCTTAATTCAGCTTATTTTGTTGTTAGGTGCCCTTTGTTTGGGTTTTCTGATAGTATCTTTTATGAACATCTTAGTGCCAGCTTCAACTTCAAGTGTAAGTACTTCAAGTTATACCTCCACAACAATTCTAGCTTAGACAAATACGACAATCGTGCAAAGTTGGTGTATAAAGAATTATATCAGTGTGTTAGAAGCAGGATCTTCATCAACAATTTATAGTTACTGTTGGAGTTATATCTACCAATATCTGTTAAAAATTCTTATAACATTAGGGATCTCAATAGTAATAGTGATAGTAAAGTTTATTTTGAAGAAATTCATAATGTTTCTTTCAAGATTCAAAAGATATAAGACCCAATCGTAGCAAGCAAAAGATATGGTTTTGAACTTGTTTTTGGCCTATCTCGCAACCACTGTTATGATAACATTATTGGTAATTGTGTGTTTATTAAGTTACAGGCTTACATTTTTGGGATATCGTTCAAAAATTACATTCAAAAAATCATATCGAATGACTATCTCCTTCAAAACTCAAAGTCTCTTAAACAGTATCAAGATTTCATTTCTGAATGGTACTTATAGATTTGTTATCAAATTTTTTTTAACTGCTTGACGATGGCCTTGCATCCTGCTCTTACTATGCCTTTAGTCCTCTATGTTAAATAAAGGTTTAACTAATGGAGGGCGAAAAAAGAAGAAGTGCAAGCCAATATGTAGAAGATAATCTAGCCTTCGTAATTCGAAATTGAGAGTAATTATGCAGATTTACTTGTTATTATATTCATCGGTTTAGCATTTTCAGGAGGTGCACCTGTAATAACAATTATATGCTTTATAACAATTACATTTAGGTATTTTTACTATAAATATCTTTTCTTTAGACATTGCAAAATCCCTAAAACTTTCGATGAGGCTTTGGACGATGTACTTGTGACTATCATTCCTTTCGGTATTTTTCTACATTTTGCGTTTTCAATTTGGATGTTTGGAGTAACAACAATCTTCTCAGCAGATACAGCTATGAGTATCGACCTTGTAAAATTTATGTAATTTAGGGAACGAGCTCATTTATGCAAAGTGTGAGCTTCATTTTTTAGAGAATCTTAGGAACCTACTATTACTCTGCCTTTTTTATAGTTTTTATTTTATTCTGGTTTTTTAAGACTTTGATTTATAACTTCATAATCAAATTAGTAGTTGCAGACTAAAATGAGATAAATAAACATAATAACATCGAGTCTAATGAAATTTCTTAAGATTATGTCCAAAATGTAATATCGAGTAAAAGTTTATGCGCATCTTACAAAATAGAAAACAACCCAGACTATGTCTAGGTATTGGAAATTATGAAAAAGAAAAGGAGATTGATTTTGCAGGTTAAAAAACTAACTTAAGGAGACACTCTCTGATTAATTTAGCTTTTATAACTTCAAATACTCTTTACTTATCAAACAGTGTTATAATCATTCAAATAACTAGATCAATTTTTTTATAAACTTTATAAACAAGCAGAATAAGAATTTAAATATAATAAACTATTTCATTAGTCGAGTAATACCTGAAAATCATCACTGCCTTTTCTACGACCTGTCCCCCAATTTTCTTCTCCCTGCACTTTTACTTTGAAACATGAGTATCCTAAACTGATACGATAACAATAAATCATTTATTCCACCCATTAATAGAAATCTTCGAGGCAGGGGATATAAAAACTAATGGAAATTCCACTTGCAAGTTAATTAAAGGGGATACCTTGTGGATTTTTACAGAAAAATGTGTCGAAAGTTTCCTATTATTGAACATAATGAGGATCGAGTATAATAGCTTGATTATTGAATATTCCTAGAACATATAGTGCTTCAGTTTTATGACCGCTCGCAAATCCTACAAATCTTCTGTCTTTCATCAATTGAACCAAATGACTGAGATAATCCTTATCGATAGTCTTTTCTTCTCCTACTTTAGAATGAATAGCTATAAGTTTTGGAAAATCTTCTTCAGAATATTACTAAGGCGATCTTATTTCTAATTGGTCACAGTAAAACTAAAATGAAAATTTGATTTTTCCAATTTTTTTCATTTCAAACAGAATAGAACTCACGATTGAAAGTATTTAAGGGCAACTAGTCCATCGAGCAGCTAAATTAATCCATTGTTACATAAATTTCCCATCTTACAGATAGTTGATAATGCAAGTTATCCTTAACCCTATTCTCTAAACAAATCTATAACCTAATCTAAGGGTAAATTTGGCTGGTCGCGCGTGATTACTTGTGCGATCATCATTTGTATTACTCTTATCATACATCCCCATCCTACATCTTAGCATTTCGAAAGTCGACGATATGTGAACCATATGACTTGCTAAAAGGAGTTGTAGAACTAATCTCTGGTTAAAGTATCATAAGCTTTTCCTAGTAGATAAACTCGTTGATATTAACAGGAAAACTATAAAGGTGTTCTTAAACTAAAAGGAAGTTGGAAGATGCAGTTATTTTTAAGTGTGAAAGCCAGGTTAGTTCTTGATAATATGAGATATACAATGCAGATTTGAGTTTGGAGGTGGTGGGAGATGCAATTTAGCATTCATTAAGCTCTATATTTCTAATTTAATCGAATGATTCTTCCATCTGGTTTAACTTCATTATATCTTACAATCAACTGTCATTCCAAAACACACCATATCTACCATAAAATTCAACTTAGTTGGATCCTTTACATGGAATACTTTGATTATAAACTCAATGTTTATACACTGCAAATAAATAATGTTTTTGTTATGCATAGCCTCAATATTTTAGTTTAGCAATTCAAATAATCAAAGTATAAACTTTGGGATTATCACTTTCCGATCGTACATATACACTTTTTCATCTTAGAATTTTAGAGCTCGAAAATTACTTTTTTCTGAATTTTTAAGTTTTTAGAGTGCCTTCACTATTTTAACTGGATCTGATGCAAAAAAAATTTGCTAATTAGTTTACTAACTCTCTTCGCTATTAAATTTTGTATCATTAGAATGTTCTTTGTAATACTCTGATGTATTTTCAGAGGAACTACATTTATCAAGATTGTATATCTTTACTTCTTTCTGCAGACTCATAAAGATCGAATCTTTAGCATTACTATGAGCTACAATTTTTTTCTCATATTTGTTCATAGTTAAAGCTTTCAGGCAGTTGATAAGAATCAGGCTGTAAACTTTAAATTTTGAATCATAGATTTAGTCACACTTATTTTGAATGTTTTATAACTTTTAGGTCAATATTGAAGATTAAATGTCTTTGAATTACTATTCTAACCATTTTTTTCTACAAATTAGACTGTTCCTAACATCTGTAAATAGCAGACCTAAAGCCCATTAAACTTCATTATTTTCTTAATTGTTAGGATTTTCGCAGATAAATTCAATCTAATTGATTGTGGTGATATTTTAGTGATCCAATTCTTCTGATTCTGCTTCTCTATAAAAGATTTGCTGTGGGTGATAAAGCTTTTGTATTTGTATGAGCAAGTCATGAAAATTCTTCTTCTCTTTGCTCAAAGTTAAACCCATTGTAAACAGATCCTTAAATTTGGCAATCAAATTATGAAGTATAACAATGATTTTAGTAAATATTTGACTATTTTTATGGATTTTTTCGCGAATTTGTAGTTACTTTGTAATTGCCTAACGCCTATTACAATTTTATTATTCACCAATTACTGCTTACTTTTTGTAGATGTTAGTGTAGTCTTAGGTTAAAGATTGTTTAATTTAGTAAAGATTGATACATTTTCTTTACATGTAGTCATTGTCTCTATTTAACCTCTTGTAAATAAAAATAATGAGGTTTGCTAGGCTTTAAATCTTAACATTGTATTTTTACTCAAATTTGTCAATGATTTCATGCATCTTCGCACGATCATCTTTCAAGTATTGTTTTTGAATTTTTTTCAGCCTAATTTTAGTTGTTTGTTCGACTTTTATTTGCTAAAATTATTCTTCTTTATTCATTAGTAATTCTATGAGTTACTCCAATCTTACGATAAATGTCCTGTCTATTTTAGTGTTCATACTTTCAATTTCTCTAATTTTTTTGGCATTAGACTCAATATGTTGTCTTGATATCAATTTTGTAGATTTTTGCTGATTGTATTTGTTTTATAGCTACTCATTTTACTTGCGCATAGCAGTTTTAAATTTCTTTAGGTTGGCCAGAGTTTAATCTTGGAGTTATACCATTTTTTTATAAGTTTTACTGTTGATAATTTTGGTGGAGTCCGTATTTCTATCTATACTATGAGTTAAGTATGTGATATGCTTGAACTTTTCTTATTTATTGATTTACTTATCCAGATCTTTCTTTAGTACTTCTACATTTTTTTTGAGCTCAACTAAAGTAATTTAAAGATTGCTAATTTCACTATTTAAAATTTCTTTTTCGTTTTCTACTGATAACAGATTTTAGTTGACACTTTAGATTGAGGTATAGTCTATTGTTGGAGGTTTCCATATCCTACTTCTAACAGTTGAGGGTTGATGAGTTTGTAATTTATTTTGATTATTGAGAGACTCTTTTAACGCTCTCTTTCTGCCCCTTTTGATGCGTGTTTCTTATTTGATTTGCTATAGTAGAACTTTGTAATCTTCTGAGACAGGTTGTGTAACTTTATTTTGTTTATTTCTGTAGATTAAATGAAATTTAAACTCATCGAAGAGTTATTTCAGGTTTTTTTCTGTATTTGGAGTGGTCTAATTCATTTTATTATTCCTTTAATAGAAATTAGAAAACTAAATCAAAACTACTTAACTTCAAAACTTATATTTATTTTATCTAACTGTTTGTTTTTTGTGGTTTTCAATGATGAATCTATAAAAAATTTATGATAGTTATTTTAAAACAGGGTTTTTAAAGGCTAAGACAAATCTTTGTAAGTTGATGGACTATATAAATCATTTGCGCTGTGAGGATGAGTTTTTGCCGATTCTCTACACTGTATTTTTGATCCATTTGACGTTCATATTTTCTGCGTGGCTAAGGCTGCTTCTTCTCATCTACCCGTTCCTACTTTTTGAACGCCTATGAGTTGAATTCATTTTTCTGAACTAATTCAAAATCTATTCCAATCTGGGCTTATTACTATGATTTTGGTTCTGCCCGTTAAGATCACCCTTCATTTTTATCTGAAAACTAAGATCAGTAACTGGCACCTTTTAGACGAATTGAGCCGCACCTTGTTTGTAGATTTTGAATTTCATTTTATTAATTTTTTAGACATGATAGATCGGAATTAAAGTCTTATGAGGAGATGGCTAATTTTAACTCAGAAATGTTGATGCTTTTTTGGGGATATGGTTGAACAAATTGTTGTAGATTGTTGTGTGTTGTTCACTTAACTTTTGTTTCATGTTGAGGAGGGTATTATAGTAGATGTATTTCGGATTTCGGCTGTATTTGTTCTTGGAACTGGCATTTTTGTAGACTTCGTCGTAGATTAAATCACTTGGGATGGTTGCTTATTGCTCATGATAAAAACTATAGTTAAATGAGGTATTCAGCATTAATTTTATTATAAACGATAATTGACCAATTAAGCATTGGACCGATAGAAAATAATTTGATCAAAGATAGATTACCTATTAGAAATGTACTAAATTTTAGCTCATATTATAATTTTTGATGTCTAATTTTTATACAGACTGCGAACTACCAATCATAACAGTCAGAACACGTTTCTTTCCAAGAAAAACTATGTACGATTTACGAGCTTAACATCAACAGCTCCCATCATGTCATTCATTAGAAGTTGCTTCTAAACTTGTCACATCTTCTCTTAGAGATCCGAGAATGACTTCAATTTTACATCGGTAAGTGTTGAGAAAAGCAAATATTCGAAGTGAGAGAGAAATGGCAGTGTAACGAGGGTTAAGGAAAAAGTCACATATCGAAATATTGAGAAGAAATTTTTGATAATTTTATTGAAACACCTGTTTATAATTGGGCATTTTTAAAGGGTATGAGTGTCAGCAATTAAAATCAAAGTATCTATATATTGACTTCTTTATTGTTAGGCTTAAGATATTACAGTATATCATTGAACATGTGAAAAGAATGACCAAATTATCGTGAATGACATTTCTGTGTATAAATAGGCACAGAACATTGGATTGTGAAATGGACTTGTAGCCTAATCATAAAATTTAGGTTTATTATAATTTTATGAAAATATATACCAATTTTAAAAACCTAAGTTAACATTCCAACAACAATACTTAGCAAATTATTACCAATATTTTTAGCTTAGAACAATCTAATAATAATCTCAACTCTCCTCAATAGATCCAACCTTTCAAGAAGGAGACCAATGAACAATTATAAATTGGATAAAATAGACTAAACATCTACTTGTTACCAACCCATATTTCTATTATGGATTAAGAAAATCATAGTTAAGCCTTTAATCAAGCTACAGCTTCACTTAAAAGAAAGTTAACTCCTCGCAAAAAAATATTCTGTCAAGAAAAAATACAGTTTAAGTTAACAGAACCTTCTTTTGAACAAAAAAAGTAGTTATCTCGAAATAGACCCCAGGAAAATGAAAGATGTTAAAATGATCTGCGTTCACCTCAACAACTGCAATCGAATATCATATCACATGAAAAGTTT
>Ga0194117_10003242_pt1 | contig 16522 bp, 15 predicted proteins | sample TA2MahsurfametaG_FD_160579 | JGI IMG/M metagenome (GOLD analysis project Ga0194117, IMG submission 160579) | Freshwater microbial communities from Lake Tanganyika, Tanzania - TA2015009 Mahale N1 surface | ecosystem: Environmental > Aquatic > Freshwater > Lake | place: Tanzania: Lake Tanganyika...
AGCCAGCAGCAAGAAGATTCTGAATATGAAATATCAGTTCATGTGGAACATAATACCAGTTCAGAAGGAAAACACAGAGCAATCCGCCGCGTGAAAATAACAACGCCTTCATTCATCGAGGCAAGCACCCGAACATATAAGGTATATTCGGCAAATATAAAACCGAAATCCGGTAGTAAAAAAACGCTCACGGAGGCGATCCAACAAGCAAAAGCAGAAGCAGAAGCAGCAGATGCTGCCGAAGTATTGGTATCATTACAAAACACAACCGGTTCCGATACTTCGTGTATGAACCCGATGACCCAAGTAAGTATATATATGTATCGAATCGCAATTTACAACATAAGCCAAACAGTTCATTACAAAACCGCATATATTCTATACGACAAGAAGAATTGTTTATATCACGTGTATTCCATCGTATCAAATCAGATACACGCAACGAATCGTGCCGCCTCAGCATCCGAGTCATCAGCAGATACCAGAACCGAATTCACGCTGCCTTTGCCTACAAATACAGTTCAATTTACATATAAGTCGTATATCGAAGATACGATTGTGAATTTCATGATGACGATGATCGTTCCATCCAACGGCCACGATTATTACATTCAAGACGACATATTCGGTCTTGTTATTGATCCAAGTGAATTTCAAGAAAAGGCATTCAACGAAAACTCGTGCTACTACGACATCGAAGATATTGTGTATGACGAAACATCGAGTGAGACTACAAATGGATTCAAAGCGTTTATGATGATACCCTCGCGCCACTTCTGGTATTGGCCTGCTAATACTGTTGTCACGGCGACATCGACGGCAGCGTATCATGACAATATATATACAAGTCAACTTCTCAAATCTGTGCTGACGATACTGTCATGTTCAGACTAGTCGCCGTTGCTGTCGTGTGTTTTTGCGACAGAAGACGACGACGACGACGACGACGATAATACTCGTTTTGAAATTTCACTTTGATAATCACGCACTTTGGGTAAGCGTGCGTTTATATCCTCTGCGTCTTCACGCGGTTTCAATATAATAAAATCGTCGATTGTTTTTTTTCGCATACACATTTTATTCGCAAATGACATAATATTATTATTCATGGACGACGACGACCGCGGGGGCGGTGACGATGAGGGCGACGATGAGGGCGACGATGAGGGCGACGATGAGGGCGACGATGACGGAGACGACGGCGGTGACGGTGACCGAGCCTTCATTATTTTCTCTTGTAATTCATTCCGTGCGTCATCACTTATCATATCTGTAATGTCATTCCATTTCAAATACTCGATACATGATTTAATGTATGCTTGATGCGCATCGTTGATATTTTCGTTTTCACATCGTTCATGAAATAAGTCACGCGTCATATTCATTATTCGTTCTTTATAATACAACTTTTCCTTGCGAAAGGTTTCTTGGACAGTGTCGGACGTATTCGCCAACGTTTTTTTACATCTATCGTATTTGGATCGATTCGCCATCACTGATAACGTAAGTTCGTTTAATTCGTCGGTCCAACTTTTGTTGTCGTGGTTGCGGTCTCTTTGATTTTCATCAGCCATTTACGCACAGAATTGTAAATAATAATAGAACAATAGTTTGCCATATATTGTTATATTATTATTGTGCGATGCTTTTATACTCGCTACTGCTACTGCTACTGTTATGATCGCATCGTTAAATGCTCCCTCGCATTCGACCCAGCGGTTGCCCTCGGAATAAATGTTGCGAATTTATTGTTCGTCTTTTCGCGTTCATTCGTCGTCGTTGCCCTACCCCCCGAAAAACCTTCCGATATACGTGACATCTGCGTTGACTGATCATTTTCCTTCAGTTTCTTTTCTAACTGTTCCTTCGGAATATAATTCGTCGTGGGCTCCACGACAGGCCCACCTTCACCTGTACAAAATCCATCATAATCACAATCTAATGTGCGAAGCTGAAACCGTGTTGAATTATCAAATGTTAGTTTGCCTAAATTGTGAGGATTCGGATTCATCGGTGCGAAATTCGACGCACCATTATCGAATAAATAGGGATTCGGTTGTTCGACATCACGCGCGATAACTGTAACATTATATAAATCACTATCCGAATTTGGCACATATACTGCGCGATCGTTGCGTTGAAGAGCGAAAAATTGGTTACGAAGCGATGATTCTACATTCACGCGTTCTGCCCAGCCACGCCATGGTGCTCGTGCGTTTCCCGGATTAAACACCGTTTCTGTGGAAAACTGCTGATACGGTTGTATCTGGACGGTAGGGACCGGTCGTGTTTCTAAAATCGGCATCATGGCGTATTTCGACGAAAGCGGACGAACATCGAATGCCGGTCGTAATGCCGCCGAAGGAATATTTCTATCGGAAATCCGCGAATTAATCTCGTCTAGGCGATCATGATGATTCGAATATGCGCCATTTACAACTCCATAAAATTCCATCTTTGTATTATTATATACTTACAATATTATATACTTATTATATCGTACGTTTGACCGAATGATATATAAACACAATACGTTATTATTATGTATCTTATTATACATCGTATAATCAGCGTTAGAACCTTGTATAATGTGTGGAATATTCTATTTTCAAACCGTGGCGAGAATAGCCATCGCCCAATTAAAAACGTTACAGGAAAATTTTATTTTATCAGCACATCGAGGGCCTGATAAATCAGTTTTTATGAAAGATGATACTCGCGCATGGGGGTTCCACCGCCTCTCGATCAACGGAATGGACTCCGCTGCCGATCAACCGTTTCATCTGAAAAATTGTCGCTTGATATGTAATGGTGAAATCTATAATTTTCGTGCATTGATCGAGGAGTTTGGATTGGCTGGCGAATACAAAAGCGGGTCAGACTGTGAGATCATCATTCACTTGTATCGGAAAATCGGCATTCATGAAACGGTTCGTCGATTGGATGGTGTATTCGGATTTGTTCTCCACGATTATGAGAATGGTATTACATATGTCGCGAGAGATCCGGTGGGTGTACGTTCCCTCTTTATCGGTGTATCGCGCCATGATGGTATGTTCGGTGGCGAGTATTCTGATTTAATGTGTGTATCGATGAATCCAGATCATTATGGGTTGTGTATCTCCAGCGAACTAAAATCAATCCATGCGTTATGTGATACGGTTGTTCAGTTTCCGGCGGGAACATATATGGAATATTCAGGCGAAGATGACGGAACCGCAGTTTTTCGGAGTTATTACGATTACGCGTATCTTTCGTATAAATCACATCAGGGTATCAGCGATGTAAGCACCGTTTTGAAAAGAACGAATGACTGTTCATTATTTGAATGTCAGTTGAAAGAGTTGTGTGTGAATTACTCGTATCCGATTTCAGAGCCGCTGGGTGGCGAGGCAGAAATACTCACAAATATACGCGAATTATTTACAAAAGCGGTCGTGAAACGACTCATGAGCGAGAGACCTGTCGGTTGTTTGTTATCTGGTGGATTGGATAGTTCACTTGTTACTGCGATTGTTGCGAGAGAATTGAAACGTTCGTCGCCAGATACGGTTCTTAACACCTATAGTATTGGACTGGAAGGGTCGGTGGATCTCATTTGGGCGCGGCGGGTTGCAGAATATTTGGGCACATGTCATCATGAAGTCGCGTTAAAAGAACGCGATTTTTTAGACGCAATTAATGACACAATATATCAAACAGAAAGTTACTGCACCACGACGATTCGTGCTTCGGTCGGAAATTATCTCGTGAGTAAATATATTCAACAACAAAGCGACGATGTCGTTATCTATTGCGGCGACATGTCGGACGAGATATTCGGTTCATACCGCGGATTCTTGAAAGCACCGAGTGATGCGGATTTTCATCGAGAGAATGAGCGCATGATTCGCGATGTTCGTTTTTTCGACCTGCTTCGATCGGACAAAAGTATCAGTGGTGCTGGACTGGAGGCACGCGTGCCGTTTGCGGATAAAGAGTTTTTGACATATATTATGCGTATTCCACCGCGGTTCAAGAGGTTCGATGACGAGATAATCGAGAAATATTTGCTGAGAAAAGCGTTTCAGGGTGGCGGTGGCGGCGATGATGGCGACCGCCGTCCTTTGTTACCGGATGATGTTTTATGGCGACGTAAGGAAGCATTCAGCGATGGCGTAAGTTCTGCTGAGGGACGCACATGGGTTCAAATGATCAAAGAATTCACTCATCGCGTAGTTACCGATTTTGAATACAATAATACGAAAAACTACCTTTATTCATTACATAATCCGCCATATGATAAAGAAAGTTTTTACTATCGTAAAATATTCGAGACGATGTATGATGGACGAGGTTCTACAATCCCCTACTATTGGCGCCATCCTTTTTGCGAGGGTGTGCTTGATCCTAGTGCGCGGTTACTTTCGTTTTATGTTGCGGATACGGTGACGGTAGTGGCGGCGTCGGCACAATAATAATAAGAATAAAAAAGTGTTAGAACATATATACACATTTTTATTTGCGTTTTTTACTACTTACTGAAATATCTGCCAGAGAACAACCAATCGAGACTCTTTTTTGTCGATGAATACCTGCCAACCCGAATTGTGTTTGTCTTCGTCTTTAATATCCATCATCCCGTATACGTTTCCATTTGACGCAGCAGCAACCACGTCCAACACGTGAATTTGGTAAGATCGCTTCGAATCGGGATTTGGTGCCGATATTTGAAAACACTCTTCATTTGTAATCACTTGGCGAAGTTCGTCGTGCTGTTTATCAGCCACCTTTGATAAGATAGTCGCTTTGATAAGCTCTTGTTTGACTTTTTTACTCTTTTTGTCGACAATTGTCTCAAGTTCAAGCTTGTCGAGCTGGATGATGTGAGGAATGCGTTTGTGTGGTGCTTCTGCCGATTTCATTTCTTTTTTGGTAACAACATCGAGAGATTGTTCGGCAACCATACGGGCGAGGTTTCTTGCTGTTTCTTCCTGTTTCTCAACACGCATAAATGAGCGTTCGTTCGTGTAAATTTCGACAGGCTTGTATTCGGGGATATTGCCGATATTTCCAAACAAACGCGCCATTGTTTGGTACGCTTCGGCCGCGCATTTGATGTTTGGTGGAATGATTCCATAATCAAACAGGAATCCGTCATGAACACCTTTTACCGACCCACACTGAAATGTCACGCCGCGTTGGACACACATGTAACCGGTTATCGCAAGAGGAAAGCGTGACCAGTTATTGTCTTTGTAGAGTTTTGCCAAAAGCGTATTGAATTCTTGAGGTATTTCGTTTTCTTGGACTGTGAGGTAGTCCTTCAAATCAATCGGTTCATCTTTTCCGGGCACAAGAATCTCTTTGCGTTGCCCGTTGATGATGATGACGACAAACCCGCGCTCCTTGTGAAGAAACTCGGCAATCGCGTCATGACTTGCGGTAGAATTTGCGCCTGGAATGAATGCGCGCATACCTGGTTTCGAAAGTGTTTCATTCGTAGAGATGATGTGTGTAACGTAATCAATCGCGGAAGAAGCGGCGAAATTGGTCTCCTTGCGCGATGCTTGTCTGAGTCCGACATAGCAATCTGGGTGAGTTTCCAAGTAAGGCAGCACGCGAAGTTCTTTGTATTTTGCGACGACCGCGTCAAATGTTGCGCTCACGAGTGTCACTTGGTTGATGAATGGGAATTCGATCACTTTTTGGTATTTTGACCACAGGTTGATGCTGAAATCGGCTTCGTCGATCCAGATGTTGATTTTTTTGGTGAAGTGGCGTTGCTTTGATAGAAGCTCGAATGTTTTGGAAAGGTATTCCATGCGTTTGGCGTGAGCGCAGATGACAACCATTTCGATGGTTTCATTCATGATTTCCAAGGTCAACGCTTCCGAGCTGATGTTGCTTTTTTTTGTTCCAGATGTCCAGCTGAAAATGGCGCCTTTGATGCATGCGTCGCTGGCACCACCTTCTTCTTTGCTTTTGGTGCTGGTGCTGGTGCCGAGGTCTTTTTTCATACGTGTTTTGGTTTGTTCCACAAGCAAACGGTTGTTTGCGGAAATGATGATGTTGATGTCGACAGGATCAAATAATTCTCCTAGTTTGTATTCCTTGATTAGTTCCTCCATTTTGCGCGTCTTTCCGCTTTGAGCCGGAAGATAGAGCGACTTGCATTTCGACTGTTGCGAACCCATGTTGTTGTATCTGTGTGTCTTGAAGCATGATATATATGTGAAATGAATAAAAGCATTTCAATTTTTTTTGAAATGCTAATTCGGATTGAATATCATGAACAAAATCATTTTTCTATATTGTTAAATTTCTTATATGTTTATCTTCATTTATCGCGGATTGTAAAATACTATCTAACTATTCTATAGTGAACACGTTTTGATTCGCATGAATAACATAAAAACCGCAGCCGAAGACCTCATCGTGGCAGTTATAACCAAAATCCGCGACACAGTTACACCATTATTCAATAAATATACAGCGTATTACAAATACATCGAGTTTTTTTTTTATGGTGTATATGCTCTTTTATTACTCGGAATTTACAATACTGTTCCGCAATATATTCCAACGCTGCGTAATATCGTATTGTATTCCGCTGTCGTGATTCTATTACTGCGTTTCAATAGTATATCTTGGAGTAATCCGAAATTTGCGATACTAGGAGGAAGCACATTTAGCGACTTTGACAGAAAACTCATCATTTCTACATGTTTATTTATTTTAGTAACCCATATTGTATCGGAAGCCCTCGTCGAATACGCAAAACGCCAACTTCAGAGTAAAATAATCATGCCAGTGGGGATTGTCGGTGGGAAGGTGTTTCAACCCATATATCACGTGAATACGTAGCCCCAACCGCAGGTGTAGACAGATTGATTTACAAAAAATTGAAATGTTTTGTAAATGACGTATAACATACATACGATTACGTTTCAACGAGTTACAAGAAAATGGACGGACAGCAGCATCAGCCGCATCAGCAGCAAGGAGGATATCGCGTTGCTGCTGGGGGCGACAGCAGTGGTATCGTATCACAAGCCGCAGAAAATCTACAAAAGGAACTGAATACACTCATGGACGTGCTTGAAGAAATTCAAGATAAAATACCCGAAGGTGAATACTTGCGCGGAATGAATGCTCTTTGCGCGCTTCACAAACAAAAGCAAACTACGTTTGGTCGGTTGCGCCCCGGCGCGATTCTCTCTTGCTGGAAAACGTTGGATGAAATCGCGGAAGAAGATGAAGAATTATATGACGAAATCATGGATGTCGCCGATGAAATCGTTGTCGAACTTTGCGGCGAAGACTCGTCGATTTACACAAACGAACGCTATAACCTGGTTCATCGAGGTGACGAAAAGGATGTGTTTGATATGCTTGTGAATTATAAGCCAGAGGAAGGAAACGCTGGATATGAAACCAGTCCGATGGTTCTTCATCACGCGATTCAGGTGATTATGTCGCGTTTGTTCGATGATACGCATCATGAACTCGAGATTGTTCGACCGGTGAGTTGTCAGTGTGGTTGGCGTGGAGCACAAGGAAACTGGGATAGACACGTTACGAATGTGCGTCATCAGCGTTGGGTTAATGCTGAACGCGAACGAAAAGTTCAGAAACGGCTGGCGGAAGCACGAGAGAATATCGTCGCACGTCGTGAACAAGGTATCGTTTATCTCAAAGAATTACACAATACGCCAGAATCAAGAATTGCGACGATCGAAGCAATACATGCGGCTGAATCTGCTGGCGACCGCGTTATATTCATGTGTGCCGATGGAACGATGAGCTGGTTTGCTTGAAGTGCGTGTGCGTGTGTGTGTGTGTGTGTGCGTGTGTGCGTGTGTGTTTATTTTTTTATTATTTTTTAGTTTGTGTTCCATGATGTTGTCTCTGTTTTCGAAAAAAATTGAAATACTTTTTTAACATGTAATAGAATACAGCTCCAGAAATGAACAGCAGTCTACAAGAACAACCGAAACAAATCTTCTACAAAATCGCCGAGGCGTTGATGAATGGAAAAATCACACCAAAGCAAGCGTGTTCCTTTATTGAGAAGGTGCGCGATACTGATATGTTTCCCGACGACATGGAAACAGAAGACGACATGCGGCAGAAAGGCTTCAACGAAATCGCCGGGATATACGCAGATTGGAAAATCACAACAGAAGACGCTTGCGAATCATTCAATCAGTGGATCGATGAATGGAAAGGAACCCTGTGAAAAATTGAAAAATATGTGTTGAACTCTCTGAATTGGTTGATGCGTAGTATAGGTGTATTTCTCTACCTGTGTGGTGCGTGTGTGTATCTAACGATTACGAACCGTCTTATTACGCATATTCCTTACAGCGGTCGTATCATCTACATAAAATACGTTACTTTGGGGATGGTGGGTTGAATGCCCCTTTTTTTTAGCAGTTTTTGAAGAACGCCGTCCTTTTTTTGATTGATTTGACGGTGACGGTGGTCCATCACGAAAAAATTGTTGAAGATGGTATAATATATATTTGCTAATGATTTCATCGATCTCGCGCGGATTCATTTTTCTTTGAACTGTTTTCGCGTCGTATTTGGCTATATTTGCATATTTCATAAAAAGGTCATGTAGCTCGATCGAGAGAATCTGTTTTTTTATAGTGCTCGTCATTGACGGCGTGATTGATTGGATCGCAAATTTATCAAATACATTTCGAAACAATACGCTATTTATAAACCGAGTGACGAATGTCTCAAACGAAATATACGAATAATAAGGTTGTAATTTAATATAATATACGCGTTCATCTGTCATTTTAGCATGATATAAATCATCCAAAAAACATACTTCGATGTCGGCCGGTAAACGCGAACAATATATTAGGTCACTCATCGTTTTTTCAGACGTAGTTCTTTGCGGAAATCCGTCATTTGTTGATTGATGTTGGTCTGGTTTATATCCACCGATTAAACGGTCAAATAATGGAGGCACAATCATTAGGCCTTTACTCTGTTGCGCGGTTTGTCCCGCAAGTGTGATTTGTTTCAATTTATATTCGAAATATCGTCGAATATGCGTAACCCATTTATCCGGACCCATATTGTTCGTATAAATAATTACCTTACGACATACTCCAGCGGTTTTCTTTTTGCGTATATAATCCAATATACGCACCATATTCGGTCTTATTATTTCCGGGTATAAATCAACTAAATCGTTGAAATAGTGATACATAATATCGGAGGATTTGAAATAGTCGTCTAATACATGACCAAATATTGAAAATTGAGCAAAATTTCCGAGTGTTTCATCCACATCAAATACGACGACTTTATTCTTTTTACTGGACATCGTTATTCGATCTGTTTTTTTTGGAATACTTATTATATCATCCTATAATAAATATGCGAAATCGGACAGAATATACAGATACTGATATTGATGAAGATATGAAACTTACACGGAGCGATTATCTAAAAATCCTTCATCATTATCAACCGCACACGCGTAAATCAGCGTTGTCAAAAATGACGATGAAGTCTGTAAAAGAACGCGCCCATCGTATTCTAGCTGAAAAAATGTGTCATTGCTTGAAAAAATCGACTAGAACCGCGAATATGAATGATGAAGGACGTCGTATCGCATATTGTTCACGTTCCATATTTAATAATCGCTGTATTCGGCCGCATGGTTTTCGATGTAAAACACAGACAACACGTCGGGGTCGGGCCTTGCGCCCTCGACTTACAAATGACATTACAAAAACATGCCGGCGTGTGCGAATATAACGACGCGAATGAATGATGTCAATCCTCTGATTCAACGTATTCGACCGCGCGTAAAATGAGGAGTTCTTCCTGACTCAATCGCTGGAAAACCGCATTTAGTTCGAATTTTATATTAAAGACGAACTTTTTCACGTTTCGTATCGTTACAATATGTAACGCCTCTTCTTCATTATATTTCACTCGGAAAAGACAGCCGCCTAATGTAACATACGGTCGTGTTTCGAGAGACCGAAGCGGTATCCAACGAATAAGTTGGTTATGTTTCAGTTCGTCGGCGGTTTCAACGACGCGATACATCTGTAATTTACGCTCAAATTCCTCAAATTTCTCTGGTGTTAAATTCATCGACGAGAGAACCTCTTGTCTTCGGGCCGCTATTTTCGGTAAGGTCATATTCATAATCGGGCTATTTTCGGTTTTCGTCATCGCTGATAATATCGCATTTACATCAAGTTGAAATGTTGGTTCATCCAGAACTGATTGGAGTATATCTTCGTCTGAATCTACCGCATAATCTGAGTCGTTTATCACAGGATTTTGGTATTGTTTTTTAGGGTCACATGTATACGATGACGCGGATGATGACGAGGACCATGAAACCTCGTCGTTGTCGTTGTCGTCGTCGTTGTCGTTGTCGTTGTCGTTGTCGTCGTTGTCGTCGTCGTCGTCGTTGTCGTCGTTGTCGCCGTCATCTTGTAATAATGTTTTGATATCAAACGGTTCATCATAATATTCATATTCATCACACAAACTTGATTTTTCAATGGCAGACGTTACAATACGATTTACTGCGGTTTGTGGAGATTGAGTGCGCGACTTTGACCGAGACCGAGACCGAGACCGAGAACGTCCGCCCGCCGATGGACGCATGTATTCCATATTTACAACTACCGTTTTTTTCATGGTATTGTGTATAATTATTATCTATAATTATGTGTTTATTATACATAATACGAAAATGAATCAAAGTTCGTCATCTCGAATAATTTCACTTCCGCCTCCTCAGAAGTTCCCGCCGATGATAGGCGCGCACATCGCACGTAACACACAGCCTCCAACACAGTATCTAGGTAAAGGACGTGGATATTCTACGTATTATCCGATGCTGTTTTGATATCGAAATCGGCGATTATCTTTAAAAATCATTCTTATCGATAATCACCGATTTCGCGATTTGTTTTGCGACCTTTGCCACATTCTCTTCATCGCCATCCGTAGCATGTTTCGCCAATGTCATATAAATCTGATTTGCTTTTGTTTCGCTATTTTCGCATTGTGGGTGTGTTTTCGCCCATTCATTCACCATAATTACATTCTTATGTTCTACAGTATGAATCGCATCCAAGAGCTTCTTACTGTGTATTCCTTCGCGCTCCCATTTATTATCGTCTTTGATGTATAATACTTCTCTCTTACTATCACTACAATGAATCGGCCGTTTTGTAACTTCGGTTTTTTCAAGGTTGTCAATAAATATCTTTGAGATTCCCTTGACAAATCCGCGCTTTCCGACATCTTCCATATCATTCGTATCCAATTCAATCGTTTTCACAAAATCAGTCATGTTCATCGCATCCTTACACTCTTCGTTCAAAAACATATTAATATTAAATGTCTTATTGTTCGAATTATTCGTGATATTTCCATTCACCGTAAGGTTGTTTGTTGTCATCATATTATTGATATTTGATACATTCGATCGTGTAGATTCTGATGTTGCCATATTCACATGATTACTATTATTCGCGGATGGTGTGACGATTAGGTTTTGCCCAATCGTTGTTAATACCGCATTACATAATTGTATCATTTGAGATTGTTGAATTTGATTCGTTTTACTAAGTTCGGCGTTCGATTGACACAATTCGGCGATTTTGGCTGAAAATACGTTATATACAGACTTGTCTATATTATTCTCACTCGAGCATTGCTTTGAGTGTCGCCATAAACTTCGTTGAGCCATATACTTTCGGTCACAATAGGGACAACGATAGGTCGGCGGGGGCGGCGGCGAGGGGGGGTCAAAAATGGACATTTTTTTGGACATCACATGTAGCGGTGATTTATGCTTTTCAGTCTTAATATGTTTGAGATAATTAAATTTTCGTGACGTAAAATAGTCACACTTTTCGCAGCGGTAGAGTTGCTCCTTTTCCATGGTGATGTTTTTCACCTGACGCTAATTGTGACGATAAATCGATAAAATTTCAAAAATCCACCTGACTGAATAAGTAAGCCTGCTACAAAATATCACCTAAAGTAGCAATGTCCGTTTTTTGATATATAAATGTCCATATTTTAAAATGGCCGAATGGCCGCCGATCGATCGAAAAAAAATTACAGTCACAAATTTTTGGACCTCCGAAAAAAATTGTGACGATAAAGTTAAAAAATGCGATTTTTTGTGTTTTAAAATCTCCGGCGCAAACGGCGTTTTGGACATTTATTTGGACATTTTCAAAAGTAGCAGAATTTGCTACTTTTTGAGGGAATCGGTCGTTTTTTAGTGTTTTTAAGGATTTTCAAATTATTGAGACTGATTATGCTCATGGTTTTAATTTTGAAGCGAATATTTTTGGATGAAAAGTGTCCGAATATGATTCATCAGTGGTTTGAAACCTGGAGGTTTGGAATTCTCTCGATTTCATGTTTTTGAAGCGAATAATTTTGGCTGAAAAGTGTCCGAACACAATGATTCAGTGGTTTGAAACCTGGAGGTTTGGAATTCTCTCGATTTCTCATTTTTGAAGCGAATATTTTTGGCCGAAAAGTAAGATTTCCGAATCACGTGGGTTTTATGAACGAGGAACTTTTATGAATCCTCGATTACTTTTAGGTTGTCCTTTTGAATGACCACGCGCTTTGCTACTTTTCGTATTACTTTATCTATATTTCCGTCCTTCTCTCCATCAGTGACGGCTTTCGATAACCTGAAGTATATTTCATTCTCTCTGGTGTTGCTATTCAAACAGCGCGGGTTGGCCTTCGCCCATTCATTTACGAGGACGACATTCTTATGTTCTACCGCAAGGACCGCATTCGTCATTTTCGCATGGTCCGGCCCTTCACGTTCCCACTGATCATCTTCCTTGACATAAAGGGTTTCGCGTTTGACGTCACTGCAATGGACCGGTCTTTTATACACGTCGGTCTTTTGAAGATTGTCAATGAATATATTCGACATCCCTTCCACATAACCAAGCCGGCCGACATTCTCTAGATCGGTCATGTTTAACTGAATGGAATTCACAAAGTCCTTCATGTTCATCGCATCCTTACATTTTTCATTCAGGAAGAGGTTCATGTTGAAGGTCGGGTTGTTACAGTTGGTATTGTTACTGTTGGTGGTAATCGTGGTATTATTGACTTGTGATGTTTGATGTTGTTCAGTCAACGACTTCAACATTTTCATCATCTCTTGATTATCTTTTACTAACGCAAGAAACATCTCTTTTGTTATGGTGATTTTGTCATCAACACACAGCGTTGTATCGTTTATATTTTCATGTTGTTTGTGTTCTTCCTGAATATCATATGGATGAGCACTTACTATATAATTTTCGGGTGTATTTAGTTCTGATTTGGGTTCCATATACTCATTCAGAATATGCTCTTGCTTCTGCTGCTGTATTTGCTCTACTCGTAATTTACATTTCGCCTTGTGTTGATAAATTGTGGTTCTAGACTTAAAAACGCGATTACAGTATTGACACGAATAAACGTCTGGTTTAACAGTTGGTGTTGGGGTAATTATGACATTACTACAATCAGACTCACATGTCTTGTCATTCGGTTTGATATGTTTCCTAGTTAATAAATGACGATTGTAATCTTTCTTATTACTCGTAATAAAGTAACATTTGTCACAAGTATAAATCATGGGTTTTTTCAATTAATTTTGTCTTAAATAGTATGTTATATTTATATGTTAATCGAAGACAAAAAATGGGTAAAAAATGACACGCGTTTTAACCTGAAAAAAGATCAGTCACATATTTTTACATCAAAAAATGAGTTTTGTGAGCATAATGGTAACAAACCCCATTTTTTGATGTTTTGAAAATCACGTTTTAAAACTTCCACGCGCAAAGGCCAAAATGGACATTTCTTTGGACATTTCTGAAGGATAAGACAATTTTTTACCCAAAAGCCCACCCAAACCATTCATTATATTTTCATCCCATTCAATACGATTCACTCATTTTGAAGCGAATATTTTTGGCGGAAAAGTGTTCGAATATAATGATTCGGCAGATTCAGCACTGGAGGTTTGGAATTCTCTCGATTTCTCATTTTTGAAGCGAATATTTTTGGCTGAAAAGTGTCCGAACAGGATAATTCAAATGGTGAAGTTTATAACTTTGATAAAATGATATAAAAATAAAAGTTTGTTAGTATTAATATAGCATTAACATGGCGTCTTTTTGTTCACGTGATACAAACTATGAGAGCTGTATTATTTCAGAAACTGGAGAAAATACCTACTATAATCGATACGTTCATGCTGGATATCTAGAAGTATGTAAACAACTAGATAAACTACACGGTGGATATAGTAGTCTATTTCCTTCTGGAATGTGTGCTATTACAACCGCATTTCATATTTCAATGATGAAATATAATTGGTCACCTACAAATATTGTTATTTCACACGAAACCTACTGCGATACACCAAGAGTAGTTGCGTATATAAATGATAACTATACAAATGTAAATACATTTAATATCCATGTGTATGATAATGAAGATGTTATGAACACATTCAATCATAAAATCGACAAAAGTAAGCCGACAATCCTATTTGTTGAAACATGTACTAATCCAAACGGATATATTTTTGATTTCAGTCTTCTAAAACAAATTGTAAGTATTGTTGGTCGTGAAAAATTAAGTATTATTGTCGACAATACTTGGATCACATCGGCAATATTTCAACCTCTAAAATATTATTCATGTATTGACATGGTTGTAATGTCTCTTACAAAATATTATGGTGCGGGTAGGTCAGGAATTATGGGTGCGATTGTATCTAGAGAAGAAAAAATGAATAAAAAAGTATTTGAATATGGAAGAAATTGTGGTCTACATGTTAGCCCTCTATATTGTAAAGAAATGGCGAAAAATATTGCCTCACTCCGTGAACGAATTGAAACAAGTTCAGAATTAACAAAAAAGGTTGCTGAGTATTTAGAACTTAGAAAGATTAAAACGAACTATCCAATGCTATCAAGTCATCGTTCACATAGATTAGCGCAACTATTATTCAAAAATATAGGTCCAAGCGTATTTACATTTGAAGTGCCACTTAAAAAAGAAGACGCACTTAAATGGATGCGTAGTTCTAAGTTTGTTTGTACAACTAGTTTCGGGGCTCACGACACTCGTTTTGACCAATGGCCTAAGCAAACAAAGAACGGCACATTATGTCGTATTTCAATAGGGTTTAATTCTTCATTAGATGAAATCGTGAATGAACTCAACCGAATGCTTTTAACCATAAGTTTGTAATTTGATTTATGATATGATAATAAAACAAATATAAATATAAATATATTGATAAGAGTATAATTCAATATTATAAAATAAAAAAATGTTTAGATCCAAAGACCAAATGCTTAATGAGACAAGAACAGCAAAGAAAAAAAATTGCAACAAAGATGGTAAAGAAGTAAGAATAGATGAAAAGGATTTACATAGGTTTGAGTTAAAAGGTATTCAACAAGAATTGATCAAAGAAGGGATTCGTGTGCATGTGAATGACCTTCGTGCTCTTCGACACACTTGTTTACATGATTTAACTGATGAGGATAAACAATTGCCAGTTGGTAATACAACAATGGGCGTATTATTTGAAAAAATGAATAATAATTCTTGGGATTGTTATAGCTTTGGTGGAAAATCAGATGTTGTCGCCAAAACACATGATATGACTAGATGGTCAAATAATAAAGAAAAAACAAAAATACGTAAAAATAATAGAATTGATAAAATGGGTTGGGAGGACAATTAACCAGCAAGAGTAATGATGCAACATGTGTGCCATATAGCATACATGTTGAACTTTTAGAATACTTATCTCAAAAAATTGAATCTTATTTTCAGAATGTGATGATATCCAGAGAAACAACAAAACAATATACGACGATGGCGACTCCTCTTGAACGACCTGAAAACTTCTTCTTTGAGTCTGGAATTCCAGAAAGTTTACTCGGAGAACAAACCCCCGAAATATGCATGAATGAGGTAATAGAAAATGGGTACGCGCTCTTCTTTGTCAAGGAACAAACCCCGGATATCTGCTTGGCTGCTGTGAAACAAAATGGTCTTGCTTTGCGATTTGTAAAACAGCAAACGCCAGAAATCTGCTGGGCTGCTGTGAAAGAGAATGGTCTTGCCTTGGAATATGTCAAAGAACAAACACCGGAAATCTGCTTGGAGGCTGTGAAGAAACAATTCGGAACGGCTTTACAATTTGTCAAGAAACAAACCCCCGAGATCTGTTTGGCTGCTGTCAAAACAGATGCCAACACATTACAATTTGTCAAGAAACAAACCCCCGAGATCTGTTTGGCTGCTGTCAAACGAAAGGGCATGGTATTGACTCGCGTCAAACAACAAACACCAGAAATATGCTTGGCTGCTGTGCATGAGAATGGTCTTGTCTTGGAATATGTCAAAGAACAAACAGAGGAAATATGCTTGGAGGCTGTGGAAAATAATGGTCTTGCCTTGAAATATGTCAAAGAACAAACAGAGG
>Ga0194117_10003244_pt1 | contig 16516 bp, 13 predicted proteins | sample TA2MahsurfametaG_FD_160579 | JGI IMG/M metagenome (GOLD analysis project Ga0194117, IMG submission 160579) | Freshwater microbial communities from Lake Tanganyika, Tanzania - TA2015009 Mahale N1 surface | ecosystem: Environmental > Aquatic > Freshwater > Lake | place: Tanzania: Lake Tanganyika...
CCAAGACAAAACTCCAACTGATGCGAATATTTCCTTTTCCACAATGTCCCATATCAGAATACAAGGCCTCAGCCCCTGTTGTACATAAAAATACGGCACCGAGCACCGCAAATCCACCGTCAATATTTGCTACTAAATTGTACGCGTAGTATGGATTAAACGCTTGGAGTACCATGGGATTTTCTGAGATATTTATCAACCCAAGGTACCCTAAAAAAGAAAACCATATCAGCATAATGGGGCCAAATAATTTTCCAATCGCTGCTGTTCCAAACTGCTGTAAGGAAAATAAAACCACGATAATTGAGACGACTATTGGAATAATCGGTATGTCAGGATTCACATTATTTAATCCCTCTACGGCCGAAGAAATAGAGATAGCAGGGGTTATAAATCCATCTGAAATGAGCGTTGCGCAACCAATTAGAGCAGGGATCACTACCCATTTGTAATTTTTATTTCTCAATAAAGCGTACAAAGCAAAAATTCCCCCCTCTCCCTTATTATCGGCGTTTAAGGCAAAAAAGATATACTTGAATGTAGCCAATAGAATGAGGGTCCAAATTACACAGGAAAGACCGCCTAAAATAAAAGGTTCTGAAATGTTTTTTCCTCCCCCGGTAATCGCCTGAAAAACATAGAGGGGTGAAGTTCCGATATCTCCAAAGACAATCCCCGTCGTGATGAGCACTCCTGCCAGCGAAATTCTGTGCCTAGAATCTGACATCTATTATTTTTCGGCTAAAGTAACTTTAATTTTATTTCATAAAAAAAATTAAGTAAAATCTTTTCAAGGGTTTTTGGTGCATAAAATCAAGGGGGATTTTTTTGTTCTGAACGCAGAATATTTCATTCTTAATGCCAATTGTATGGTATATTAAATCCTACGAATAAAAAAAAGCCTGGCAGCAATGCCAGACTTCTTTTGTGCCCACGACTGGATTATTTCAAGAACCAAAATAGGCGGTCTAACTCAAGCATAAAGTCTGTGCTTCTGCGAAGCAATTGACGTTTTTAGTTTTGCCAAACCTCAAATAGAATTTGGATTTGTCTGAAAACTAAAAAGTCCAGCACTGCGTGCTAGACTTCTTTTGTGCCCACGACTGGATTCGAACCAGCACACCTGTTGGCACCACCCCCTCAAGATGGCGTGTCTACCAATTTCACCACGTGGGCTTTGTTATATGGCTTATCCGGAATGCTATTTTAAACCTAAATTTGAATAAAATCATGATCCGGGCCTTTCTCAGTGGAATTTAAATTTTATTCCATTGATTTCTGTGCAAATATATAACAAGAATTTCTTTGACAGTCGATTTTAAATCTTACATAGCTCGTTGTGTCTATTTTGTTACTACTTTCGTGTAAGAATTAAATAATTTCAGTATTTTACACCCAGATAATTTTCAAGCATGAAAAAAACAGTATACACCCTCACACTCATTTTACTCGTTGCATGCGGTAAAGGAGAAGAGGCAGTTGGTAAAAAAATTTCTAAAAAAGAAGGAGAAATAGCTTCCAAAATTGAATCAAATGATGCCGATTTGGAAAAAATCAAAAAAGATGCACCTGAAGTAAGTGCGCCCAGCATCAAAGAACCGGAACAAAATAACACCACAATCCAAGGAAAAGCAGCTCCCGATCCAAAAAATTTGAAAACGAAAGGCAACGAAAAAAAGGAGAAAAAATAATGACCCTTCATGTTTTGAATACAGGATTCTTCAAACTTGACGGTGGTGCCATGTTTGGTGTTGTACCAAAAACTATCTGGCAGAAAACGAATCCTTCCGATGCGTTAAATATGTGCTCCTGGGCCATGAGGTGTCTCCTAATTGAGGACGAAAACAGGCTGATTTTAATTGATACAGGAATTGGTGACAAACAATCCGAAAAATTTTTTGCGCATTATTATTTATTCGGTCAGGACACGTTACATGGGAACCTAGAGAAACTAGGCTTTCATGCTGATGACATAACTGATGTGCTTTTAACTCATCTGCATTTCGATCATTGCGGCGGAGCCATTGCATGGAATAAAAATAAAGATGGCTACCGAACAGTCTTCAAAAATGCTCGGTATTGGAGTTCATCTTCCCATTGGCAGTGTGCAATACAACCGAACTCACGGGAAAAGGCCTCTTTTTTGAGTGAAAATATTCTCCCGATTCAAGAGAGCGGACAACTAGCATTCATCGCACGAAAAGAGAATTTTACCCATCAAGCATTTCCAAATATCGATATCCGCTTTGTTGATGGACACACGGACTCTATGATGATACCACAAATTTCTTACAAAGGAAAAACCATCGTCTTTATGGCTGATCTTTTACCCAGTGTTGGCCACATTCCACTCCCCTATGTAATGGGTTATGATACAAGGCCATTAATTACGCTCGCTGAAAAAGGTGAATTTTTAAAAGAAGCCGCCGATAAGAAATTTATTTTGTTTTTCGAGCACGACAGTCAATACGAATGTTGCACCCTCCAAAACACCGAGAAAGGTGTGCGGCTAAAAGAAGCATTCTCGCTTCAAGAAATCCTATGAAAAGTCCCCGTGAAATTGTTGATCTCATGCTCAGAGAAGATGCATTCAGTAGCCTCTTGACCATGAAAGTGATAAACGTAGAATTGGGCTATTGCGAGTTGACCATGCAAGTGCTGACCGAAATGACTAACGGTTTTGGTATTGCTCATGGCGGAATTACATACAGTTTGGCTGACTCCACCTTAGCATTCGCCTCAAACTCCCGTGGGAAGCAATGTGTGAGTGTCGATACAAATATTACACACCTCGCTCGCGTGAATGCAGGTGATATTCTCCTTGCAAAAAGCAAGGAAATTCACGTTGGTAATCAAATTGCCGTGTACGAGGTATTTATCACCAATCAAGAGGAGAAAAGAGTGGCACATTTTAAAGGTACCGTTCGAGTGACCGAAAAATTTTGGTGATTCTATGCATGCATAATTATTTTAGTTACATTTATTCTTGAGATGGCCAAGGAAAACATCCCATTTATTGATTTTACAATTCGTTCCCTATGGCATAGGATATCGCGCTTATACAACCAAAAAGCTGCATTACACAACGTTACAATCTCTGTAGGCTTCATTCTCATGATGGTTGAAAAAGACGGTACTCCGAGTACAAAACTAGGCCCGAAAATGGGAATGGAACCCACCTCCTTATCCCGTACACTCCAAAATATGGAGGAGAATAAATTGATTCGCCGTAGTTTTAATGGAAAAGATAAACGGAAAGTATTTATTTTTTTGACTGAGGAAGGAGTTGCATTGCGCAGAGTCGTTCGAGATTTCTTAATTGAATTCAATTCAATGTGTCAAAAGAAATTGACAAAAACAGAGTTGGAAACATTTTTTAAAGTGATGACTGTCTTAGATAATACAGTACATATGTTAGAATTAGAGTTAATAAAAGATGAGTAAAATGAATAGACACATAAAAAAAGTAGCCGTTTTGGGATCCGGTGTTATGGGCTCGAGAATCGCATGTCATTTTTCAAATGTAGGTTGCGATGTCGTCTTATTAGATATTGCTCCAAATGAACTGACAAGTGATGAAGAAAAAAGTGGCTTGACGCTGGCAACGCCTGCTGTCAGAAACCGTATCGTAAATAGCTCGCTTGATTTTGCTGTTAAGTCCAATCCGTCGCCAATCTACAGAAAAAGTTTTGTTTCGAGGATAAAGACAGGAAATTTTGACGATGATTTACAATTAATATCTTCCTGTGATTGGATCATTGAAGTAGTTATTGAGCGCTTGGATATCAAACAATCGCTGTTTGAAAAAATAGAAAAATACCGCAAGCCAGGTACCCTGATTTCTTCAAATACTTCAGGTATTCCCATCCATTTGATGACGGAGGGAAGGAGCGAGGATTTTCAAAAATGCTTTTGTGGAACCCATTTCTTTAACCCTCCGAGGTATCTTCAGTTATTAGAAATAATTCCTACAACCAAAACGTCTGGTGAAATCATTGATTTTTTGATGGATTACGGTCGTCGTGTGCTTGGGAAGAAAACTGTGTTATGTAAGGATACACCTGGGTTCATAGGCAATAGGATTGGTGTCTATTCAATGGCAAAAGTAATGGAGTTAACCTTTGAGCTCGGCATGAGTATAGAAGAGGCTGACGCTTTAACGGGGAGTTTGTTGGAGCGCCCAAAAACAGGGACATTTAAACTTGCAGACCTCGTTGGCTTGGATACGGCGTATAATGTTACGAACGGGTTAAAGCTAAATTTGAAAGAGGATGCCATGGTCAATGCGCTAAAGCCATCAAAAGTTTTAGATCACCTTATTGAGAAAAAGTTTTTGGGTGATAAAGTGAAAAAAGGATTTTACTACAAAGAAAAAGATACCTCAGGAAAAACCAATCGTTTTGCTTTGAATCTGGAAACATTGGAATATCACCCCATGCAAAAACCGAAATTACCACTGCTAGAAATGGTAAAATCTATGCCTGATTTAAAATCGCGTTTACCCATTTTATTGTCAGATAAAACAAAAGCGGGGGATCTGATTAGGAAGCATTTTGCATCCCTTTTCGCTTATGCTTCCCAACGAATTCCTGAAATCTCAGAGGCGCTATTTAGCGTAGACGATGCCATTCGTACAGGATATGCCTGGACTTTCGGGCCTTTTGAAAATTGGGATATGATCGGTTTACAAAGAGGGATTGACTTGGTAGTGGCGGAAGGTTTTGCTGTTGGGCCATGGGTGAACGAAATGCTTGCCGCTGGTTGCGATTCTTTCTACAAAATAGAAGGCGGAAAACGATTATTTTATGATTTAGGAACCAAGTCTTATCAAATCACCCCGGGAAGCGAGGACATTGTTAACTTGGATGTCTTGCGAAGTGAAAATAAAGTATGGGGAAATTCCGATACTACCATTGTTCATATTGGCGATGGGATCATCAACTTGGAATTTCACACAAAAATGAATTCCATCGGGGCCGGTGTAATTGAAGGTATGAATAAGGCGATGGATTTGGCTGAGAGTGATTACAAAGGCCTTGTTATTTCAAATACAGGACAACATTTTTCTGCAGGCGCCAATGTGGCAATGATTCTTATGATGGCAGCAGAACAGGAGTTTGATGATTTAAATTTTGCTGTAAAAGCTTTTCAAGATGTAATGATGCGCGTGCGCTATTGCAACGCACCCGTCATCGTTGCGCCACACAACCTAACCTTAGGTGGAAGTTGTGAAATGTGTATGCATGCGGATAAAGTTGTGGCACATGCTGAATCGTATATTGGTCTGGTAGAGTTTGGAATTGGGGTAATTCCGGCAGGTGCTGGAACGAAAGAGTTTGCCAAAAGGCTTTCAGATGAATACATCACCGGAGATATAAAAATGAATCGATTGCGGGAAAGATTCCTGACAATTGGACAAGCTAAGGTTTCAACTTCGGCACACGAGGCTTTTGATTTAGGATATTTAAGAGTTGGCACTGACGAAGTTGTAGTAAGTCGCGAATACCAGTTGGCCCGCGCTAAAGCAGCATGTTTGGAATTAGCAAACAAAGGGTATGTTGCTCCAAAAAGAGAAAAAAATATCACCGTAGTTGGGCAAGAGGGTCTGGGTATTGTCTATGTTGGAGCAAATTCCATGTTTTCTGGAAATTACATGTCTGAACACGATAAACTGATTGCTGAGAAACTCGGTTATGTACTCTGTGGAGGGGATTTATCGGAGAACACCTTGGTTTCAGAACAATATCTGCTCGATCTCGAGCGTAAAGCTTTTGTGGAGTTATGTGCAGAAAGAAAAACCCTCGAGAGACTTGAAAGTTTAGTAAAATTCGGTAAAATCTTACGAAATTAATTTTTCGGCATTCGCGCATATTTCAAAAAGAATTTATACTTTTGCTCTGCTTTTTTTAAGCATACACGTTTTCTAATTTCGCTGTTGCGAAAGTCTTAAAAGATAGAAAAACGGTTTGGTAGTTCAGTTGGTTAGAATACCTGCCTGTCACGCAGGGGGTCGCGGGTTCGAGTCCCGTCCAGACCGCGAAAAAGCTCAGTTTTTGGACTGGGCTTTTTGCGTTTTAAAGCCGTTGTAAGTTAACTTAATGAACTAATTGATAGCATAAACATTGAGGTTGTGACTGCCTCTGCAAAATCTAATATTGATTTAAATATAGGCAATGGTGAATATTTTTCCATCCGAGAATTTGAGTTGTGAAACTTCATCAGACATCTTAAAAGGTTCCACTTCTTCCAATGTCATTTCATCAGTTCTTTTCCTTTCATCAGCTCTTGTGATTTTAAAAAATGGGATAGCCCGATTGTTGAATCTTACTATGTTTTCGGTACACCAACGATGTTTTTATTAGATAACAAACGTGAAATTCTCCTTCGTCCAAACTCCGTATTACAAATGGATGCTTGGGTTGATTGGTTTTTGATAAAAGGGAATCGGTGAGTTACTTTTGAAGCCTTAATTTATTTTTTACTTCGGTAATTATTTCCCTCATCTCCGCATTATCCTTCTCCGTCTGAAATTTCAGATCCAAATAGGGTTTGATTTTTTTCCAGAAAATAAAATAATGAAGAAGTAATACTCCAGACCAAAAAAGAAGGGAAAAAGAAAAGAATAATAAGGAAAGAACAAACCAAAGAAGTGAAAACACAAAAGTGAAATTATCGGAGTTTAAAAACAACAGAAACTTGTTCCTTTCCTGATTGAGTCCAAAGAGAATGTGCGATTCAATTAATTCCCAAACATAACAAATAAATTCAAACACCCAATTAGAACCGATTTTAAAACTTCAAAGTTGTATTTGAAATTCGCTCAATATCTTCCCTCAACATGTTCGATATTTCAGATCTTCCGCCAACAAAATTAACCCCTGAAATTATCGATAATGAATGTTTTAGGGGTTTTTTGTTTTTTCTTGCTTCAAGTTTGCTACAAGTTTTATAATTCACCAATGATTTACAACATATCAATTTACACCCAAAATACGTATTCTCTTTTAATTTTGATGCTTCTCTCGAAAGTTTCCTTTCATCACCTCATTCATATGATATTAATTTCTGACCTGCAATGTTAAAAGCGATCAGAAATAGAATTTTGAATTATTTTGTAATCTTTGCCTAAAATCAATTTGACCGTAGACTTATGGAATGGCAAATTAAAGACAACTTTCTCGAGAAAAATTTCTCTTTTGAGACATTTGCGGACGCGATGTGCTTTGTGAATAGAGTGGCAGAAATAGCAGAGCGTTTAAATCACCATCCCGAAATTTTTATGCACAACTATAACCAAGTGCGAGTTCAAACTACTACACACAGCGCAGGTAAGATAACGCAGATGGATCACGACCTGATAAAACAAATTGACACCATTTAATGCTGCTCCTAACTTCAACGCAATAGCAAAATACAGTTTAAAAGCAATACTGACCACTCGGCATCCTTAATTTAGAACAAATTTTACAAAAAACCTTGGAACCGTTAAAAGGAGTAAATTGCTCAAAAAATTATAAATTTTCCGGACACACGGATAAACATTTTGCAATATTTTTTTGTTGCTACGAATACTTTAAAAATTACCTTAATTAAGCGTTTTAATTTTCGAATGAGCAATAAACAAGCACATGATTGTAGGCATTCCTGTTGAAGTTTTTCCTGATGAACTAAGAGTTGCTGCAACTCCAAAAACCATAAAAAGGTTGCGAAAGCAAGGGTTTGTAGTGTGTGTTCAAAAGGGAGCAGGTCAGAAAGCCGGTATTTCTGATGACGAGTTCGAAATTGCAGAAGCAATCTTAAAGGAAACGGCTGCTGAGATCTATCAAAACTCTAATATCGTATTAAAGGTGAAAGAGCCCACCTTGGATGAAATCAGTCTTATGAAAGAGGGTATTGTCCTGTTGAGTTACCTCTGGCCTGCTCAAAATTCGCATCTTTTAGATGCATTGGCAAATCGAAAAATAAATGCCATTTCCATGGATTCAATTCCACGGATTACCCGAGCACAAAAAATGGATGTGCTCTCCTCGATGGCAAATATTTCGGGATATAGGTCGGTTATCGAGGCGTCATTTTATTTTGGAAGATTCCTAAATGGACAAATAACAGCAGCCGGAAAGGTTGAGCCCGCTAAAGTTTTAGTTATTGGCGCAGGGGTTGCCGGTTTGGCCGCGATTGGCGCTGCAAATTCGTTGGGAGCCATCGTCCGAGCCTTCGATACACGTAAAGAAGTAGCGGAGCAAATCGCATCCATGGGAGCTACTTTCCTCACTGTTCAAATCGATGAGGACGGTGCGACATCCTCCGGCTATTCCAAAGAAATGAGCCCGGAGTTTATCGAGGCAGAAATGAAGCTCTTTCTCGAACAAGCAAAAGAAGTAGACATTATTATCACAACAGCACAAATTCCAGGACGCCAGGCACCTCAATTGATCATGGATTACCACGTGCAAGCCATGAAGTCAGGCTCAGTAATAGTAGATCTTGCAGCTTCTACCGGGGGTAATTGTCAATTAACGAAAAATGGAGAAGTATATACCACCTCGAACGGTGTCACTATTGTAGGTCGAGTGAACCCTTTACCAAATCAAGCATCACAATTATACGGCAATAACTTGTGTCATTTACTCGATGACATGGGCAAAGCGGAAAACTTTAAAATTGACATGGAAGATGCCATTATTTCCCGCGCTATGGTTACCTTCAACGGAACAATCAATTGGCCGCCGGCACCCCTTCAAGTCAGTCCGAGTGCGGCAAGCGGTGAGAAAAAAAATAACCTTAGTCCGGAAATGCTCGCAATTCAGGCACAAAAGAAGTCAAAGAAAGCAGCGGTATCAACTCTATTAGGTCTCTGTGCGGTGGGAATTTTGTTGCTCCTTGTTGGAGGATTTGCGCCTCCTTCTTTTATTCAACATTTTACTGTTTTTGTTCTCGCAATTTTCGTTGGATGGCAGGTAATTAACAATGTCTCCCACGCCTTGCACACGCCTCTCATGGCCGTTACAAACGCAATTAGCGGGATCATTGTTGTTGGGGGCTTGTTACAAACAAAATACGAACTTTCAAACCCAATGACCGTATTGGCGTGTGTTGCTATTTTTGTGGCCTTCATAAATATTGTTGGCGGTTTTTTGGTGACACACCGGATGCTAAACATGTTTAGAAAATAAGGGAACAAGATGATCATAATGAAAGAAATTCAAACTGCAGCTTATTTATTTGCCTGTATTCTTTTTATTCTGAGCTTAAGCGGTTTATCTTCCCAAGAGACTGCAAAAAGAGGAGTTCTCTACGGCATCCTTGGAATGACTATCGCAGTGATCGCAACGCTTTTTGGAGAAACCATTGAGGGACACTCGTACATCATTATATCCTTGGTCATTGCCTCCGTAATTGGCTTGGTTGTCGCGCGAAAAGTTGAAATGACGGCGATGCCACAGTTGGTAGCCATATTACATAGTTTCGTTGGCTTAGCTGCGGTTTTAGTTGGATTTGGGTCATATCTCGACTCCACGACACAAGCGCTCACTGGAGTGGAACACGGGATACATTTAGTTGAGGTTTTTATCGGTGTATTTATCGGAGCGATTACGTTAACAGGCTCCGTGATTGCATGGGGGAAACTTGATGGGAAGTTACCAAGTAAACCTTGGAATTTTCATGGTCTTCAATGGATGAATTTCGGTTTGCTCTGCCTTTGTATTGGTTTGGGAATAGTTTTCTTTTCTGAGCAAAACAACAGCATCGGAATGATTTACTTGATTTCGATGAGTGCAATTGCATGTATCATAGGTATTTCTCTTGTTATGGCAATTGGTGGAGGAGATATGCCCGTTGTTGTCTCCATGTTGAATTCCTACTCCGGTTGGGCCGCTTCCGCAGCGGGATTCATGTTGAGTAATGATTTATTGATAGTGACAGGTGCCTTAGTTGGTAGCTCGGGGGCCATATTGTCCATGCACATGTGTAAGGCAATGAATCGCTCTTTTTTCTCTGTAATTTTTGCAAGTGGCCAAAGCAGTTTGCCTCAGATTGGAGAGAAAAAAGTTCTTGAGGGTGAAATTACCTCCCTCGGTCATGAAGAGGTTGCGGAGTTGTTGAATGTCTCTAAATCCATTGTGATCGTACCCGGGTATGGAATGGCCACAGCCAAAGCTCAATACTTGATTTACGAATTGGTTCAAACTTTACAAAAACAAGGAAAAAACGTCCGGTTTGCTATCCACCCCGTTGCAGGAAGGTTGCCCGGACATATGAATGTTTTACTCGCAGAAGCAAATGTACCTTACGACATTGTACTTGAAATGGACGAAATAAATGACGATATGGTGGAAACCGATGTTGTTTTAGTCATCGGCGCCAACGATGTTGTCAATCCAAGTGCGATTGATGACCCCTCAAGTTCTATTTATGGCATGCCCGTGATAGAGGTTTGGAAAGCAGGAAAGGTGATCATTATGAAAAGAGGAATGAACGCTGGATACTCAGGCGAGGAGAATCCGCTTTTTTATAAAGACAATGCTGAGATGCTGTACGGAGACGCCAAATCGAGCGTTGAAAAATTAATGAACTGCCTTAAATAATTAACCAAAAAGATTTTCAGGGAGCTAAACCGCTTATTTTAACGTTTGCATTAATTGATTGCGTGAACTAATATAAGTATTAATTGTTTGTTTCCGTTTAAGTAAAATACAAAGAATGTTATTTACGCAAGCCTCAAAAGTTTACTTTGAAAAGCTCACCTTATACTTTGGTATAACGTCCTTTTTAATTCACTCTGCCATCATTTTTGCCCTTAGGATCGACCTCTTGGACTCCAAATATTTCCCAGAAGATTTATTCGGTTCTCCATTTGCTGCCTTATTCTCTCCATTCAGTTCTTTACTTGTATACGAAGTATATTTATTAATTTATTACCTCCGCCAAAGCTATACTAAAAGTGTGGCTAAACAATTAGAAATCATGGCTTTGATCTTACTTCGAAACTGTTTCAAAGACATTGGGCAGGTTACTGAAGGGAAGGTATTGCTCATGGAAAGTGAGCTCATTAAAGATTTGACGGGTTTTGTAGCCCTCTTATTATTGGTGTGGTTTTTTTATCACCTCGATGCTAAACGAAATGAAATAAAATTTGAGCTTACTGCCTCTTTTATTAAATTAAAAGAACGCCTCTCTGAAATTTTAATACTTATTTTCATAGTGCTTTCCGTTTATTCTTTTTCGTCGTGGATCATTGATTTAGTGCATTATTCCGACAACCACGCCGCCTTGCAAAATCCTTCCCATATTTTTTACACGGAATTCTTTACTTTACTCACATTTGTCGATGTTTTGTTGCTGCTAAGCAGTGCCAAAAATTTACAAAACACCATTTTAGTTATTCGCAATTCAGGTTATGTATTGGCGACTTTCCTGGCCCGAATTTCTTTCTCACTCGAAGGCTGGGAGCGCATTATCACAGTGGTATTGGGTGCGGCTGTTGCAGTTTTTATGTTATGGATTAGCCGACGTGAGGTATTCATAAAAGAAACATCTTCTTAAATAACAGAAGCATAAGCACACTCAAGAATAGGGCTTGCGCTAGATAGTGCAGAGAGATGCGTGGAATCATGCTAACTCAAACGTGTACACATTCTCCCCAGACCTTTTTGAACGTTTTCACAACATAAATCCGAAAAAAATCTTATTTTTGATTGCTGAATGAACTGCTTGAGTGCTGAAGTGCCAAGAAGTATCTCAGGGTATTTTCTCAATTTTTGCGAAGAAAAATATAAAAAAATGGAATGGTGATTTCAAGTTCAAACAATCGTCTTGGGTTTGAACGAATTGTGCAACAACCACTCCATTAAAAAAAACGATACAGCAGTCAATAACACAAAAAATATGAATGAAATAGTTTGCCCCAATTGTAAAACGGTATTCAAGGTCGATGCAGCAGGTTTTGCAGAAATTCTTAAACAGGTTCGTGACCATCAATTTGAAAAAGAAATTATTCAGCGCCTGGCATTAGCCGAACAAGAGAAAGAAAGTGCTGTTAAATTGGCTGAGGCAAATGTCAAAAATAACCTTCAAGATCAAATTTCCAAAAAAGACCAAGAAATCCTTGAATTAAAGACCACAAATAAAATGGAATTTGCTCAACAATTGGCAGAAAAAGAAAATGAACTCCTCCAGCTAAAATCTCAAATAGAACGGGCTGAGATTGAAAAAAAATTGGCTGTCAATGAAGCAACTAAAAAAGTAGAAAAGGAACGTGACGACTTGGCGCATGAAGTTAAAACCAAAGAGGCTGAAAAAGAATTGCAGAAACAGTCTTTGATCGATCAATATTCAAAAGAGCTAAAAGAAAAAGATGTCATTATTAAACATAAGGATGAAGAAATTGCACTGAGAAAGGATATGAAATTAAAACTTTCAACAAAAATGATCGGTGAAACTTTGGAACAACATTGTGAAACAGAATTCAATAAACTTCGTGCAAGTGCTTTTCAAAAAGCATATTTTGAGAAAGATAACGATTCAAAATCCGGAAGTAAAGGTGATTTCATTTTCAGAGAAAATGATGCTGCCGGAAATGAGGTCCTGTCTATTATGTTTGAAATGAAAAACGAGGGAGACCAAAGTGCAAGTAAAAAACGGAATGAAGATTTTTTAAAAGAACTTGACAGAGATAGAACAGAGAAAAATTGCGAATATGCTGTATTGGTATCTCTGCTAGAAGCAGAGAGCGAATATTACAACTCAGGAATTGTCGACGTTTCATATAAATATCCGAAGATGTATGTTGTCAGGCCACAATTTTTTATTCCAATAATCACGATACTTCGCAATGCTGCAATGAATTCTATGCAATATAAGTCGGAACTCGCATTTGTGAAAAGCCAAAATATTGACATCACAAATTTTGAAGAGAAAATGAACAAGTTTAAGGAAGGTTTCGCAAGAAATTATGATTTGGCCAGCCGAAAATTTAAAGATGCAATTGACGGAATTGATAAAACCATTAAAGAATTAGAAAAAACCAAGGCAGCTTTGGTATCCTCTGAAAACAATTTGAGACTTGCCAACGAGAAAACTGAGGATTTGACAATTAAAAAGTTAACCCACGGTAATCCTACGATGAAAACTAAATTTGATGAACTTGAAAATTAATACCTTTTATAAAATAGGTCTTACATCTTGTGAACCAATTACTAACGAAAGCACCCCTAACTTTCGTTAAAAATTCTTATTTACTTCCCATATAAATCTTATCTTTAAGACCAATTGAAATCAGAAACGATATGCTCTACTGAGTAGGGTTTCAGAAACGTCGAAAAATTATTTAAATTAATTATGAAAAAAATTTACTACACATTATTATGGTTCTTTAGTTTCTCTCCTCTTACCGAGGCGCAGAATCTTTCCAGTGAATTTAATAGCATCTCGACCACCAATGACATGATGGGTGGAGCATTGGTCGTTTTTTGTGAAGACGGAATAATAGAAAACATTTCAATTGGAAAGTCTGATTTTACCAGAGGTATAAATTCTACTGTAGATACTAAATACCGAATGGCGAGCATATCAAAAACAATTACGGCAATTGCTATTATGCAACTCGTGGAACAAAATCTCTTGAATTTAGATGCTGATATTAGCACCATTTTGGGATATACCGTTCAAAATCCGAACAACCCTGGAATTCCAATAACAACGAGAATGCTTTTATCACACACCTCTACCATTGTTGATGGATCCACATATAGCAACTTTTTGAGTGCCTCTGTAAACTCAAATCCTATCCCCAATTTGAGCCAAATATTGACTGTTGGCGGGACATATTATTCTGCCGGGCAATTCAACAATACAACTCCAGGAAATTATTTTAATTATTCGAACATCAATTACGTCATTTTGGGAACAATCGTAGAGAAAGTATCCAATTTGCGTTTCGACGTGTATGTGAAACAAAACATATCCACTCCAATGGGTATAGATGCTTCGTTCAATGTCAATGATCTTACCGACATCGATCAATTAGCCGTTTTGTATCGTAAAATAAATGGTAGCTGGGAGGCACAAGCAGACAATTATCAGGGAATACAACCGCAATTTGATAACTTAAATGGATATGTTACCGGAACTAATGGTGGACGATTTGGACCGCAGGGCGGATACCGATGCTCGGCGAAAGATTTAGCTAACATATTTCTAGTCTTGATGAATAAAGGGACTTACAACGGGGTGACACTTCTGTCAGAGGCCTCTTGCAACGCCATGTTAGCGAACGAATGGACCTACAACGGCAACAATGGAAACAACTACTACGGCCTGTTCCGAAGTTGGGGATTGGGCATTCACAGAATTACATCTACTCCCGGAAACGATATAGCCTTGCCCGGAAGTGCTTCTATGCTCGGTCACACGGGTGAAGCGTATGGCTTGGTGAGTGATGCCTATTTTGACACCCTGAGAAAAGTTGGATTTGTCTTCGTAAATAATGGAGTCGGTATTGGTTATCAATCGAATACTAATTCAGTATTTTACACCATAGAGCAGCAAGTATTCAACGCCATCGAAAATTACGGAAATCTCTCGAATTGCTTACTAGCGGGTTTGGACGAAGAGGATCAAGGTAATTTAATAGTTTACCCCAACCCAACCAACGGCCTGGTGTCCATTCACTCAGACAAGCAGCCGATTCGATTGGTAAAAATATACGACTTCATGGGCAACTTAGTAAAGGAAAGCACCGAAAGCCAGTTTGACTTTTCTACATTCGCAAATGGCTGTTACCTCGCAAACGTTTACACGGAGGATGCTTTCTTTCCATTGAAACTTACCAAGCAATAAGAAGGATAATCGGGGGTTTTTAGCGCCAATACAACCAACGTATGTTGTATATGCGTATATTAGTTGCGCATATACGCTAGTTAGCAGCAAATTAAAGAAACAAAATTAATGAAACACGAAAAATTTATTGAACTATACGACAAATACCAACCTTGGTTTGGTAGACCTATTGAAATTTTCACTGCGAGTAATACCTTTGGAGAAAGGCATTATAAAAAATTTCTTCTAATGGAAATTAAAGGCTTAATGACAAAAGAAGAAGGCGGTAAAGAAGTTGTATCAGTAACTTCTGTCGAAATTAAAGACTTGGTGAATTCGAACGTTCACACTATTCCTTTAGAGACATTTGACCAAGCAGTAAGATTAATTAATTTAGGTGGTGCGACAACTCTCAAACTTTCAAACACTAACAAGATTGGATATATTACATTTAACAACTCTCTTGGGCATGCTGAATTTTTTATGATTCAAATCAATTCACATTTCGGCAAGAAACCAATTGAATGGACAAGAGTAGCAGGCAACATTGCTGTTAGTTTTAATTCAAAACGGACTAATCAAAATCCTATTTCAATCCCAAACAAACTATTTTTATCTTCTTTAATTACCAACCAAGCGCAGCCTGTTTTTAATTTATCAAGGACATATCCCATCGGTCAACCAAATTATAATTCACAAAGCGACTTCTTTGATACAATAGAAATCACCTTAGAAGAATTAAGTCCAATAAACGAAGACTACGAGGTGACATTTGTATTTGAAAAAAAATTAAAATCTGCTGCTAACAGCGTGTAGGCGATGTTGCCTTGCCCCCGCACATGCGGGACAACACAAGGCAACATCGCCTACACGCAAACCGTTAGCGGTAATACAATAAAAACACGATATCAGATTGGAACAAATTAAACTAAATAAAGAAAATCCTGAAATAGAATTCAAATTGAATTCTGCAGATAGCTATTTACTGATCCACAGTGTAGCTGTAACATCGTCAAAGGATTTTAAAAATGAATGGACTAATTTCATATCACAGGTTAAATTAACCGCTGAGCTGAAATATGTTGTTTTTGACGACCAACAAGGATGCTTCATTGATGAAAGAAAAAATCAGTTCCCACTACATTTACTGGTTGACCCTTACCAAGTTCAACCGGTTTTTCAATTGAACAAAATAATAAAAAACGAAACATTCACTTTGGGTATTAATCCGGAGAGAAAGTTTTATCGAACATTGAAATTAGAGTTGTTAGATGCTGAGAATCTTAATGAAGATTACACCTTGGAATTTAATATTGAAAAATTAAACATAGATGTCTAAATGTACATACCGCTAACAGCGTGTAAGCAATATTGCCTTGCCGCAGGCGCAACACAAGGCAACATCGCCTACACGCAAACCGTTAAAGGCAAGCTTGAACCGAAATTGCCCAATGGTTAAACAATTTAAAACAAACAACAAATGAAAATGAAAAATTTACTAATGACAGCAATTGTAATCTTCGGGATAACAACAATTACAAGTGCTCAAGTACCTTCTTATGTACCGACCACTGGACTTGTTGGTTGGTGGCTCTTTAATGGGAATGCGAATGATTTGAGTGGAAATGGCAATAACGGAACGGTGAATGGCGCAACGTTAACCACGGATCGTTTTGGGGCGACCGATAATGCTTATGAT
>Ga0194117_10003253_pt1 | contig 16498 bp, 4 predicted proteins | sample TA2MahsurfametaG_FD_160579 | JGI IMG/M metagenome (GOLD analysis project Ga0194117, IMG submission 160579) | Freshwater microbial communities from Lake Tanganyika, Tanzania - TA2015009 Mahale N1 surface | ecosystem: Environmental > Aquatic > Freshwater > Lake | place: Tanzania: Lake Tanganyika...
GGGGGTTAAACTAAATTTCAAATCGATGTTTTTCATGAAGAAAGGACCAAACAATGTACTTTGATGATTACAGACGATTATATCAAAATTGCACATTGCAACTTCAATGCCTCGTTTAGATTCAATTATTGTCTAGGGGAGCCATTGATAAATGGATTACCAAAAGATCCAACGAACGTAGCCATAGTTTTTCCTCAAAAGTATGAAGCATAAACCATCAAATTTTTAATTTAACTATGGAATGACATGTCACTATCAAAATAGTAAAAAATGACGCAATAACTGATAATGAACATAAAATTTGTAAATAGACGAAGCAAAGACGAGTTTTTATTTGTAATGAAAGGGTTCATCGCAAAGAAAGAACTTAAATACTCAGCAGTGATAACTAAAATTGAGAAACTTATAGTTGATAGTAGCAACATCAATTACATACTTTAAATTGAATCGCTACGTAAAGATTTACTAAAACTCTTTAATGAAAACAAGAGAATCCACTAAGAAAAGAAAGTATACTTTGATGAAACACTAAAACTAGAGCAATAAATATAAGATATTATAAGCTCCTATACTAAAATTATCGAGAGCAAATTCAAAACCAAAGAGTAATTTTAGTCTAGTTTTGTAGATTTTGAAAATAAGAAGGATCATGCAATCGCCCATAAATATAAAAAAATTTAGGATGAAAATAATAGACTTAAAGAGTATATTCGATAAAAATTAGATGGAGATTACAAAGGAGTATAGGTAGGAGCATTTAATCCGATGGAAATGAGACAAGATAGTCTTAATCCATTTGGAAAGAAGAAAGAACCTTTCGCTTAGATTTAGCTCAAAAATTCACAAGCATTAAATCAATATTAAAGTATCCTACAGCATCTCTCAAATTAAGACTAACTACTAATAGACGATTAAAATAAAAATTATCAAAAGATTGTGGCTTAAAAATAAAAACTTGAACAAAAACTTAACAAATCACTTATGAAGATATAAAAACTCGAAGGAGAAATAGATAAACTTAACAAATCTGGCCTTATGGGAAGCAACTAGGCTAACAATCTCAGTATGTCCAGAAATAACATCTCAGCACTTTAGATCTCAACAAGTAAGGTCGTCTAGGAGAAATCTTTGATTTAGAAGAAATATGCCAAACTTAAAGAGGAGTATGCAAAATTAAAGTCCGCTTACCAATCTCAAAAATAAATCATTTTAATCCAAGATCAATCCAGTCCAAACAAATAAATAGGACAAGAAGTATAAAGACTGAAAAGTTCACTTATCGCTCTTGAAAAAGAGAAAGATTCTTGGAAAGAAAAAGCTTAATTTTTAGGCTCATAACTGCGCAAATAAAAAGAAGAAAACTAAAAAGCAAGAGCTAAACTAGAAAGAAGAATATTTTAGTTAAATTAATAACTATCTATTTCTCGTAAAAACTCAGATGTCCTCAACAGAAGTCAGCATCTAAGCATGGAAATGGATGAATACAATCAACAACAAACTTAGATCTTGAAATAGCAAAATACATTTTTAATGAGCGAAAATGAAAGATTAACAAAAATGTGTGAAAAATATAAAACATAGTACAAAAAGATGAAGGAAGGACTGAAAAGTAATAACAGCTTAATGGCGTGATGCTTTTGATATATAAAATATTTGTTTATGTTTTAAATGTTATGTAATTAAATCATGCGTCAAGATTCATACAAATTTCAAACAAGACAACAAAAAATTTAACGCGAAGAATCTGCCAGTAGACAACAATAACTTAATAAAGTCAGTTCCTATACTCCAGGGCATTGGAAAAGCTACATTCCCCATTAAATTAGTCTTTCCACTTAAAAAAGATCCCAAAGAATTCCATCCTACTATAATTATCGTAAAGGTGAAGCAAATTACGAAGGAAATGGTGAAGATGACAGTCGAGTTAGGTCTATTCTCAGCATCAGAAAAGAATAATAAAGAAAAAGACAAGAGAGTGCTTTGAAAAAAGTAAGAGAATTACAGTAGAAAGTTTTACCTTTAGTAAAAGGCAATAGAGAAGAAGATTAAGGAGTATGGATTGGGTGGCAATCACGTATCTAGCAAAAACTATTGAGATTATAGGGTCAGGTTGAAAATACAAAAAGATAAATGGAATTATAACTTTAAAGAAGAATCTTATAGTTGTAGAAAAAATGGGAAGGGAAATTTAGCAATTTCCTAAAAAACATTTAATAAAGGCAATGAAACTGGCTTATATTTTGGTCATTGTACCTATTTATCCAAAAATAATGTCATTTATCAATCATCCAGCTACAAAGAGATCCTCCTCCAGACATTATTCCACCCTCGTTTGAAGTATCACACTTAATCCTTATCAAAAATCCCTCCACTTTGTTCTATTTAAGCATATCCTTCTCACCTATAATAACTCCATATCTTGAAATCTAGTAATCGCAGATACAGTTTTCATAGCAATATCCATTAACAATTAAATTGTTTTCTGTACAAGTGTATATCTTTTCCATAAGAATGTATTTCTTCCTCTCTTATTCATCTGAATTTTTGAGTTTTTAGTAAGCCTTTTTACCAAAATAATTGTTCCCTCCACCTTCTAAATTCGGTTTCAATACGTATCCATTTTCATTCTGTTTCATTATAGTGAATAAATTTTAGAGTTCAGGTTACGAAATATGATCGAATTACCAGTATTTTACAAGGCTAAGTTTCAAAAACTCACACTCTTATTTTGTCAAATATTGTGAGTAGATCTATTATTTAGAAAGCTCTACTTGCATTCTCTTTTGATTAAACAGATCCATAACCATAGTTGGTATCTTGATTGCATTACTCATTTCGATTGTTTCTCTTGCATACCAAGTTTTTTACCAGTTTACTTGATATTGAGGTAATTGATAGCCTGATCTAAAGTAAACAAAAGAAATAAGATCGTCTCCAAGTTTTAGATTATTTTCTGAATTAATAGAAAGTTTATCTCCTGCTTCCAAAAGAGTTATCCTTTTTGAAAAGATTTTTCTTCTCAATAGTTACATCTCGATATTCCTTTGCTACAAAATATTAGTTTATTTCTAATGTACAATAAACAGAAAGTATCCTTTAAGATTTTGACTTTCATAAATACTTTTTATGGAGTCAACGAGTGCTTGGTTAGGTTTATTGTCAATAAATTTTTCAGCATTTTTCCCTTAAGTAAGTCTTTTTATTTATTGAAACCTTTCTATATGAGATGTCATTGATACCGACATCAAGTTGTATTCGATGAGTTTGGGGATACCCTCCTTGTTGATGAAGTAGTCACAACGAGTAAAATTTAAAAGAAGATTGTCTTCATTTTTATCTTTTTTTCTTTTAATACGGAGTAGATTACTAACCATAGGATCAGTCGTTGAAATATGTTCAAATACCTTTTATAAGAAGTTTGTGTTGCGAGAAGCCAAAAAAATCAGCTTCTGCCATGCTTTTGTGATTGATTACAACAAAACATAAAACTACATGCTAGTACGTAAAGGATGATAGGCTACTTTAATAGAAGCAAAGTCTTTATCATTCGATCTTTTGAGGATACCTGCAGCTGCACACAACTAAGTTATTTGGTTTATCTCGTCCTAGCTTGGAGTTTAGTTTTTTTGGTAACAAGTACAGTCTCCACAACAGTTCATTAAACTTATAGGATTATGTATACCAGAAATTAATTTCTGCAAAAATATTTTTAGATTAATAATCATATGCAGCTAGTAATCATTTTATAAATTTCCAAGGAACAATAGCACCGATACCTGACATTATCCCTCCTTCATTTGCAGTCTATGGCTTGGCACGTATCAGAAATCCTCCTATGAGATTCTTCTCAAGTTTTTTATCTATCCAACAAAACGCACCGTATCTCGAAATTTCATAGAGACATTTGATTTCATCATAAGCAATTCCGTTTATGATTTGATTTGTTTCACTTTTCGATATGATCTTTTACATGAGAATGAAAAGTTGAGCCTATTTCTTTGTCATGGATTTTAGTTTTTAGAGCGCCTTAACACCGAAGAAGTTATTGTTACCTCCTTCTAAATTAGGTTTCAAGATGTAATGCTATGGATTGGATTAGACTTCTTTTATAATATTCTCGTAATCTTCATTTGTCATAGATTCAAATTACCATTAATTTACAAAGGTACTTTAAATTTTTAATGTCTCTTATTCATTTAAATACTTTCTCAAAACGCCTTTCTTTTTTAATTAAGTTTGCACCCTTTTCTCGTTAATCAATTCGTAAACAACTGATGGTATGGAAATTGCATTACTTAGCTCTATTTCTTATTTGATTTTCCAACCTAATTAAATGTCTCCATTTATAGCAAATTGGCTTAACTTGTATCCACATCGATAGTATACTATTGAAACTAACTCCTCTTTGAAGAAGAGTTATCCATTTTCTGCTTTTCTTATGTTCTCATATAGTTATTCGTAAGTAGCTCTTTTTACTGTAAATCCTCTCTTAATCAGTTATATTTGAAATCTTCTTTGGTCTAATAAATTGCTCTCAACTTTTTAAACAATAAAAAGTATCATACCTTTGAGCTCTTTGCTTTTGTAGTAGTATTCAATCGTTTAAGCAAAGGTATGAACAGTCGAACAGTCTGCGTATAAATTCTTCTCTTTGTAGTTAGTGAGTTTCTTTGCTTACTGGAATTTTTACATATGTGATTGCATACCCACAGACATAAGGTTATATTCAGTGAGTTTTGGCTTATTGTTCAAATCATAATAATAATCACATCTTGAAAAAGCTATTCCGTCATTCTTGACCTGATCTCTTAGTTTTTTAAAAATAATAAAATAACGCTTTACCATTTAGTCTCGGCTAGCAATCCGTGAAAATACTCTATCAAAAAAATCATAGTCTTTTGAAATATTGAAAAACAATTTCTGCCAGATTAACTCTAGCTACCCTAAATATTCATAGGATTATTTTGTAGATTGATAAGGAGAGTAGGCCAGCTTAAAGTTGGTAATTTCCTTTTAATTTAGATATTTTAGCACTCCTAAAGTTTGGCTGGTCTAAAGCAATTACTTAATTTCAGACTGCATCTTAAATATAATGAAACATTTATTTGGTATTCAACCAGAATTTAAGTACCTATTACAGTTGATTTCTTGCGTAACATTTAATTTCTTTTACTATGCCCTAAATTTCTAAGGTGGAATTATAGAATATTTTAAGATGGAAGAAAAATCATAGAGTGAACTATCTAAAACGATGTCGGCATGGAAACTCAAACAAGAAATACTCAAAAACCAACGAAACTTCAGACAGCTCTAAAACAGACTTCTCATTCTTGAAATGTAGAGGCAAGCCAAGATTAAATCTATATAGAAAAAACTCGCCACTCACAAAAAAGTTATGGAAATACGTATGGACAGATTCAAACTCAAACAATCTGTATAAAATATTGTATTTAGCTTGAAGACCATGACCACTCCATAGATGAATAAGCAAGTAGCAACAGCCGTATTTTCAGATAAACTCGGCTCAACAGAGCCTTCAACATTCGAAATAAAAGCAACCAATGCAAGCATAATAACAATCTTCTGTTCAAATAAATTAAACGCCAGCGAGAATAAAACTAAAAAGTGATCAAACAGTAAAGTGAACGCTAACTTGAAACCAAAATTAATAAAAGAAACAGAGTCAGATTAATATAAATTTAGTGCAAAGAAAATGTTAATAAATATTGGAAAAATAGACTTGATTAGTTCAAATAGTCAAAGTAGAAGTAAATTGCACATCAACTTTAACTTGAATAAAAGAAAATGGAATGGCTTCTCAACCTAGAAAAATCAGAAAAAAATCTACTGCAACAGATAAAAAAGTCAGAAGATATAGAAACACAGTTATAGTCCATGATGGCAGAGTAAAAAAGTATTATCTCGCAAGCTGTTTTTAAACTTTGATTTGTATATTATTAGTAAGCATAGATCATTTTTTCGACATGATGGCCATACAGAGAAACATCACAAGAATGGTAAACAAGTAATGTATACGTTATCTGTTTGGTAAATGATGCTTTTCTGAATCGTATGATGGGTTTACTTCAAATGCCTCTTTTTTGATATTGTGTAATTCTTGTTATTTTTAGTGAAGTTAGATCAATAGCATCTTGTTTTAGACCTCAGCTAGTTTATTCTTCAAAAATTACATATCTTCTTAGATTCTTGAGTGTACTAACTCATTTTAAGTCACAAGATGAATATTTTATTCCTCGAGGTCTATATCTTACTTCTTTGTTTAATCATCTAGCTCTAACTGCTTGAAGTTGCAACAACTACTTCTCATATTCTTATGTCTCTGCTTGAATAAACCCTAAGTATCAGAATTAAAATCAAGTTCTTTGAATTCACATTTGTTCAGTCTCTCTGTCATCGGTTGTTGGGTCGCATGTCTCTTTTATTTTCTACTAAATTCATCAAGATTCCATCCTTCCTAATCTTCTTTAGAACTGGTTTCATTCTTTTCTAATTTTTGTAATAAACTTCGATATGATTTTTCAAGATTTTGACGTAATGTCCTTTCCTTTTGCAGCTCATAATACACACTTGAGTACTATGGTTCTTGGAGATTCACAGTTGATTTTTAAGTTTTAGCATCGGATGTATACTACTTCAAATGTATGTTTGAAGGATTGGGTATTGCTGTTAATTTTGGATAACGTTGTGACATAGTCAGACTCTTTTCTGCTTTTCTTTCTTCATTATCAAAATCATCTTTCTTGAGAGAATTTGTTTAATGTTCGTTATACTGTTACGATGTATTGATTGCCACAAATTTGATCTTGCCCAACTACTTTTAATCTTTTTAATTGTTGCCGTCTAAATTACTCCCCAAAGCAAATGACTCCTGTTCATTTCTATTTTTGTTCTATGTTTATTATTTGTTTGGGAGATCCATAAATTCATTGACAGTCCTATAGACGGGTAATTGTCTGTTATTTTGTACGTTGGAAGGTGGTTGTCTATCAGTTCTTTTATAGCCAGTAGAGGTAATCTGAAAATATATTGAACTCATTTAGTTTATATTGGAGTAGATGAATAAAATAAAATTATAAGTGATTTTTTTTAGAAGAGTATTTGCAATAAGAACATAATCATATCAATTATTTCTAGTCAATATTAAGCTATTATTTATAGATAGATACTATTTCAGACTATGCTCGCTATTTTAAGAGTTTTAGTTGTTATTGCATAGATGTGGGAATATTGAACTTATTCTGCATTGTTTTTGGATAAGCTTTGGTACCTAGATAATCAGATTATGTAATCATTTATTTTCAGATAAGAATAATCGAACTGCATTGATTTGCAAAATATTTTTTTCTACAATACACTTGCAAAAATACTTACATCAGGCATGAAAAGGCCATGAATAAATATTCATTTAAAGGTATTACATATCGAATTATAAAAGTCAAAAGAATCAATACTTATGTGATCATTTAAACGGGCAAAACTAAAAAGATTGAATATTTTTCAGCTTCAGAAGTATTTTAAAATTACAATTATTTTTGAATCCTAATTGATTTCTCAGACCAAATTTCAAGATAGAATTACAATTTAGTAACAGAGATAGGTTTAATTACTTTAAACTTTTATAAATTTACTATTCTAGCAAGAATTAAAAAATTATCAAAACTCCAGAAAGGTGAGAATAACAGAGCCCAGAACTCATACCTTTGACGTTGTTTACAAAATCTCCTTAAAATGATAAAAATGTCGCAAGTCTTGAATGAAGAGAGAGAAAGAAAAGATACAAAATAGTGAATGACATCTAAATGTAAAAGAAAAAATAAACTTTTGATTGAAATTTAAAGTAAAACTTGTTTTAGTTGGTCCTAAAAACAATAAAATAAGCTTGAACTTAACAGTCCGATGTTCATGCTGGAATCTCAAATGCATTGATGACGTTTTATGATTAATATCGATTCAAATTGAAAGAGTAACTTCAATTATACTACTCTCTTCACTCTAATTAATCGTACCAAAGCTTCTGTATTTATTTCTCCTCACCTTCTCTTTTTATTTTTTGTTAATTTTGTGTAGCAACGTCATAAAAAAATGCAACTTACTAGTTCTACGTGTTACTAAATTTGAATAAGTTAGAATCAGCTTTTGACTTAAAGAAGTATTTTAAATTTATTTCTACTCTATTATCAGACTTATAGGACTCTGACTTAGAAGAGGAATGGACTTATAACTGAAATTTTGGAAAAGTGCTTAAGAAAAGTCACAGACTTTTTTAAAAATAGAATAACATGAAGTAAAGAGAGTTAAAAAGATTAATTGATTTTTCCAATTTAAATATGTAATACATAGCTTTTAATGCGTTTTCCTTTTACTTTTAAGATTTAAAACATTTGTCAACACCTTTTATACCTATCACTTTTTAAAAAGTTTTTCTTCTAAAAGAAATTAGAGACTGAGATTTCCTTCTTATTTCTTCATACAAGCCATCATGGCATTGTTAAAAAAGATTTTTTCGTGTTTTTGTATAAACTTCCGATAATCTTATATTTAAAAGAGCTTATATAAGCAAATAGGAAAAGAGTTTACCAAGAGAAAAAAAAGGATTTTTATCAAAATTTATCTATAATCTTAAAGTGGTGATACAGATTGATATTGAATTATTTTTTCATAAGGAAGAGTGGGACAAACATCGATTTTTTACTTATCTCATCCAAATCAAGAAATCTGAGAAGATTTCTCTCCCTACAACCTCACTAAATGTGTAAAAAATTATAACTCCAAAAATTTTCCAGACACATATAATCTCAACTAAATGATTTTTGAGCCCATATCCACCTATTATAAAACAAACAATCAAAAGCTTGATCTACATCAAACAATGTTCGAAGGAAGAGTTTTGGAACTACGGATAGCACATAAACACTAAACTGCAACCTGGTGATTTTATCTCTTTGGATAACACTAATTAAATACAAATCAAAGTCAAATTGATATAATTACAATTATTACTTTGCAAACAAACCATGAACCAACCCACAAATTTCAACTCCTCTGCTTACCAAGAATTATATGGCGTCATGGATGGATCTACTCAAGTTTTTTATGCCCTCGAATCCTTTGAACAATTTCAGGTGTTTATGAAATGGTTTTAGAGCCAAAACTTAGATACTTATGCCGCCTTGAAACCAAAGAATACAATCTAAGAAGTTTTGATGATGAATGAGGAGGAAAGAAGAGCAGAGTTCGAAAAATCGAACTAGGAGATAATGGGCATCTTTCATGACCCACTCTTCAACAGAGAAGTAAAGGAAATCAAGCTTTAGGAAGTGGACTTCTGAGTGGACAACGTGAACCATCAAATGATATCTAAATTTCTATACTTAGATTTTCCGCTTTTTGATTTATAATAGGAGTGTCAAAAAACATTTTTACAATAATTCTATTCATATCAAATTTTAAGACGTAACAAAAATATTGAGCTTCCTTTGAGTCAAATCCCTTTCAGCTAAGCAAATCCATAAAGTAAACATACAACTCTACTAAAAAAATTGACATTTCTTCGAACTTTATTGAACAATTGGCTTTTAAATTTATATCGAGCTTCCTGCATGCATTTAAGACTAAACTTCTGATACTGCCTTGATTGTGAAGACTGCTTAAACCAAAAATGTAAAAAACATCAAAACGAATCATTTACTGTAAACTTCCAAACTCCGATTGGCGGTTAAAATTATTATCAATAAATCATATTCGCATTGCCAGAAAAACAATTAACAACATCCCACTTGCGAAACCTATCATCTATTGTAGAAACTTAGAAATATAGATGATCGCAAATTTTATACAAATACAGCCAAAATGGAAATCCCAGACGCAAAGGATCACCTTTGAAGAAATATGCCTAGAAAACTCAACAAAATGATCAAAATAATAATGACCTAATACAAACATTTCTGGGTGGAAAAATTAAAATTTTACAGATAGAAACCCCACTTGCACGAAAACCTCATCAAATCTAAGTATAGGGAAGTATAGGATCTTCAAATGAGTCCTTGTATATATTTTTTGGTGATTTCTGAAAATAAATCATCACAAATATTTAAAAAATGAATTTAAAAAACTTCAATGCTAATCGACCCTTTTTAATATATATCAAAACCAAGGACTAAGAGGAGTGGTCAGAAGGAATGGCGGTAATTTACAAGATAATGTATCCTAAGATCTCAAGTAAAAACTGAGGTTTAATATACGATCGATCAAAGCGTTATGCATAAACAATAAATAAAATACATTTAATAATAATGATATTTATCACTATTTTGATAGAGAAAGGTTAATCAGATGCATTCAGATTGTTACTACACTCTCATGGCCAGAAGTTTGTACTAGAACAATCAAAACAGATTTAAAAATTTATAGTATAATCAAAAGTTATGAATTTAAGGGAAGGTGTTAAGTTGGTATTTATTTCATTTTTTGATTTAAACTTTTTGGCGCTGTCGATTCTTTCTTCTTGAAAAATTATTTAGACTAGGGTTCTTTGTGTTTCTTATGAATAATCAACCTTTCGGCATAGCTAAACAACTCTATCGAACTTCCTACTCTCCCGCAGTCAATAACCACAGACCCTCGAGCCTAAACAACCTCAATTTCAGTCAATACCATCACCAACCGATCTATCATGTTAAACAGGAATCAAACATTCCAACTCTTCTTATTTCCAAAAACAACCTGTCAAACAGTCAGGCATATCAAACAGACCCTAAGATTATAATTCATACCTCTGATTACTACACTGAACAGTGTAAGTCAGATGATTTGATGAAACAAATGCAAATAAAAATCGAAGATTTAACAAAAAAAGTGATCAAAAATACTGAAGATATCAAAAGTTTGAAAAAAATCATTAAAAATGAGACACAACCTGAAATTAATTTCCTACCTGAATTGGATAAGCTAAATAAGCGGCAAGAAACAATTTAGCGGGAGTGTCTACAAAAAATAAGCTAGCTCCGTAGCTAACTCATGGAAGAATCACAGAAAATGCTCAGACTTGACAGCGAATAATGGTAAAAAATCAATCTTAGATTTTAATAAAAACAGCTGATCAAGATAAGGAATCTAGTTGAGGAGAGAGTTAAACAAGAGACTATAAAAATCAAACTGATTATTGAAAACTAAGCCAATAAGATAAATCAAGATCTAAGGGAATAATTCACGCATGACAATTGTAAGGCTCCCATAAAATCAAGATTAAAATATCCCTTTAGAAGCACGAAAATCACCTACAGTGAATTCCTGAAGTCAGACAAAATCAAAGATAACGGTAGGTTGAGCACAAAAGAAAGCAGTTAAAGCCCAAGATCTACAAAAATGTTGATGAGCAACTAACAGGTTTATTACGTTGATAAATAAGGTTTCTTGCTGGATGAGGACAACTACTACCTTTTAGATAAAAATTAGAGAATGATTAGACTCAATTCCATGATGCTGTAATAACTTCAGAAGTTGCGTCTGTTACAAAGTGATAGCTGAGTTGACTTTTAATAACTATAAATCATAATGAATCAAGAGTAACACCTTCTTTAACTCGTCTATGCAAAATAAAATACTGAGCTTCAATAGATAAAGAGAAGATTTAGCGAGTATAGTAAGTATTTCTTCAACCTCAAAAGAAACATCACAATCGTCTATGACAAAAATATCATTTATGTCATACATAAAGATTATCTCAAACTCATCGATCTTGGAAAAGCATACGTTATCACTGATCTCGCCTACAACTATTAGAAAAATGTATTGTTTTTTTGTACTGTGGAAGGTGGATTATTTGTCTACTTTCCTTCCATCAAATCTTTGATACCAATCAAAAAGGACTACAAACATATCTACATTATTGATTGGATTTTCGGGTCTTCTCAAGTCGCCCATCTCTTCGTTGCAGAGTAGGGTGGAGTTCATCTCTATCGTTTCTAAGAAGAAAAGAAGACTTTCAAAGAAACTAAGCATTTGTCTGGTAAGTATCATTGCTTCTTATATTAGCCTCTTAGTGAAATATTGATTGGATTTCCTTATGGTGACTGTGAAATGGCTAACATTTTTCATTTCGATCCTTCTAAAGCTAAAAACTGGTTTAAATCAGGTGAAGTGGAAGTTAGTTTTAAAAAAGATTAGACACTTATGTAAAGAATAAAGAAGACAAAAAGTTTTGGGCTTTAAGGCAGTAGAGTTGGAAAATAGATTTTTGGAAAAAAATCAACAAACTAAGACTATTTTATCGATTGTCTAAGGATATGCAATACAACTTATGTTTGTTTCTATACAGCGAGCTAAGGTAAACTAATTCTCACACCAATTTCATAACAAAACAATCAAAAACCAATTACCATAAAGTTGCCTTCCGATAGTCTTCCTTTGTTCAATATAGTAGACAACATGCTTGTAGTCCATTTAAAAAACTAAAAAATCACTTTTATTTATGACATAGGTTCTACTAACTTCCAAACACTTGTATCTCCTTATCCTCTTTGTCATGAGGACCACAAAATTTCTTCAAAAATTTATAATGGCGAATTTGTAGGAAAAAGAGTAATCTTGCCTTAGGGAATCGTTAGTAAATGGAAGATAAATCTCTCTGTTATTTTTCATTTTCTGAAGAACTAAATGCTTGTTTTTTAGTTCCTCAACAAGAGATCATGCAGTAAGATGGAGATAATAAGATGGCTTAGGTAAAATTTATTTAACCTCAAACCTATCAACCTCTCCAAAATTTGGAAACATATCTTTATCAAAGCTGAACAGGGAAATTATGACTAAAGTTAAATGGTAACCATTGTATAACTCTATTCGAATATATTTTATACTTTATCCATTGATGCTCTCATCTCAAAGTAGGCTTTAATTACTATACTTATTGAATGCTTAAGGCAAGCTCATTAATTTCATATTAAAATACCTGATTAACTGCAATACTTAACTACTGATCTGCTCCTAACCACCAAAAAATATGATATTTTGACCTATCTTTGTCACCACGATGTCATCAAAGCTGACCAGACAATTTACAAAATCATTTTTGAAGAGAGCTAAAAAACAGGTGAATAAATTTTAACGACTCTAAGTATTGATATAGTAAGCCAATGCAATTTATCCAAAGAAATGTTGAGATTACTGTTAAAAACATAGAGAATAAGGTAGGGTAAAAAATTTATCAAAGCAAATTCTTAAAAATTTGAAGTCCTAGACATGTTATAAGCTGCCAAGTATATCCGAAATGTAGATGTAAGAAGATAATTCGTCAAATTTGTAAGAGGATTCATCATTCAAAAGTTTCCGACCATAAATACTATCTACATCGACGAAGCTGAGAAAAAGTTATTCAATTGATATACTTAGTGTTAAAAAGATTTATTATTGATGAGTTTAAATAGAGCTAAACATCATACTTTGATTTCGTTATTGTTAATCTTGGAGATGAGTTGCTTAGGGCTTTGCTTGTCAACGGTGCAACCGAGAGAAAGGCAAGTTCCTAACACCGACTTTACTGTTCCTGCAAAGTTCTTTGCCATTGATTTTTCCTCAATGACTTTTGCGACTTTCTTGACTTGCTCAAGAGTAAGGTTTCCCTTATGATTGACGTTTTTGACTTTCTTTCTGTCTCTCTCGTAGTTTCCAAGTTCTTTGATCAACAAAGCAGATGAGCTGGGATTGATAGTGATTTCAGCGGCTCTGTTTTGGCATTTAAGTTGAACCATAACTCTAATACCTTTCCACTTTGAACCTTCCTTGACAATATCTTCACCAACCTTCTTGGCATTCTAAATGACTTCAAATGTACGAGACCGAGTGGACCCAATTTGGGAGCAAGAGTTGCAGCAGGTCCGGCTTCACCTCCGAAAACCTTGATGTTGACTGAATGTATGCATAATTACTGAATCTGACTTCACTGGGATCGACTTTGGGTGGCATTTGTGGTGATCAAAAATATTTATTTAATCTAAAAATAATGAATAAGATAATAGAAGTCGAAACATTATCAAATTTCACTCTAAATATTTTATTACTCTGCAATTTCAAACATCTGTGCATCACTTTTTGTACTTGACATCGGTTTTTACGTAGATAGCTTGTCATGTTTTACCATTTTAGGATTCATTTTTAGATTTTATTTCCTGCCTAAATCATTGAACCTATTGAAGGAGCCAGTGCCTTGCACTATTATGTTTTCTAACTCAGCTTTAAACATTATGTCTCGTATTTTTTTCTTTTATCTGTCGTTACGAGTTGTTATAAAGTAGTCGTCTTACCAAACACCATCATACTTGTCTGTAGGCCTGAATTTTTTCTTTTTATTTGCTATGATATTTGGCTTAGGTATGTTTTTATCTGATTTATTACTCTTAGGAAATTCAACTAAAATACCTTCTCCTTCTTTCTTACCTTTCATAAAATGGCCAGAATATTCGTAAGCTTGTGTTTTATATCGAGCTATCTCTCTTTGTAAAGTTTCGTACTGCCCATCAACAAAGTTACCGATATATGAAGCACCAGTCTTTTTAAATCTAATTGCTCCCTCTCCATTCGCTTTGAACTTTACCTCTTCATTTATTAACCTCTCATCATTATTTGTTCTCCCCACATTGATTGCCTTGGCAAAGGTCCCTTTAAACTCATATTAACTATTAATAATCATGCCATCTACAATATGTCCGTCTTGCCATCTTCCCTTAAATTCAGACATCGTATTTTTATCGATATAAGTTCCCTAACCATTCGCCTTGCCGTTTTTAAATTCACCTGTATACATGCCCAACTTGTCGATTAACATACCAAACTCATCGGGCACGATTTTCTGCTGCTTATTTGTCACCACTACTCCTTTGTAGATCATGTTACTTGTTATGATCACTACTTCATGACCCAGCTCGTAGTTTATATAAAAGCCGTTACCATGTAACTTCCATTGCTGATCACCTTTTTCTTCTTTGGTGTAATACTATTTCAACTTTGTTCCCAATTTATCAAAGGTTTCTAGAATTTAGGTATCCATAGTGGCCAAGATGACATCAAAAGGTACAGAAACAACTTCCGAGTCCAAAGAATATCTCTTATCTCCCCTCAAATTGGTAACTAAAAGTCGCGATGGATCAATATTAACTTTACTCTAAGATGCCTTTTTACTTTCGACTGAAGCAACGAATTTATTGGCGAGTTGGCTGGGACCTAACTATCTCCTTTCTGCTTCTTCTGGTGGAACGATGAGATTGTTTGATGCAATATCTGGTATTTGATTGTTTTTATTTGGATTGGGTTAGTTAAGAGAATCTTTGTTCGTTTTGGTGGGTGAGTTAGCTTGTGCTTGATTGCCCATTTTCATACAAATGATTTATAAATAATCAAGAACTAGTGTTACTGATTCTAAAGTTTAGAGAAAAAATAGCTAAAGTTAAAGGATCAATTGATGAAGTTTCAGGTTGAAATGTGATTACGACTTTAAATTATAGATAAGTATACAAATGGTTGGGATACATCTTTAATAAATGTTAATAGAATAAAATCAAGTAAGAGCTGACCGTTTTAGATGGATATGTTTATATATTTACAATTAAAGATTTTTGTTAGCTAAATAAATAACGATCAATCTTACTATTACACAAAAAGCCTAAACAGCACACCAAACTTATTCAATAATCTCCCATCTTTCAAATATTGATTGAGATAATCTAATAAAAAAAGCCTGTAACCGGAGTCGAACCGGTGACCTCTTGCTTACTAGGCAAGTGCTCTACCAACTAAGCTATACAGGCTATTCAAACAAATCAAGCCAATCACCCACATATCCATCATAAAATCATTAATTATCATGTACTATACTTTCTCCCATTCTTACGACGTCCTAATTACACCAAATCCAATGAATTTTTCCACGGACCTTGCAAGACTTCTTTAATACAGATATAAAGTGCGCCTAGAACGCATAGACTAAAGAAAAATAAGACTTATGAGTAATCATCGCTTGTGATAGGATTATTGGTTAGAACGAGTGTAATCCCAAACTGGAAGAAATTACTGAGAGAAAAAGCTAGCCAATAGTAACTGTATATCTTTTATCCAATTTTTTTACCGAAAATAATCAGGGCAACGTTTGGAAAGATAACCATTTGTCCTCCCAAAGAGACAGAATTTATTGTATAAAAGAAGATGTAGACAGTTTAGTTGCTACTAGCCATAATCGCAATAAAGGATGCTAAATTCATTGTTCCAGCCACACAGAATAGAGCTTTGAAACCAACTCGAGAGAACAGAAATCCCCAAATTAATCTTGATAACATGCAACATACCTTGAGAGGCCATTGCCTAATGCACCAGAAATAAGTATCCAATACATAAACACTTTCTTTTGATGTTACGCAGCCAGTAGATTTTTATAGTTCATTATCACGTAGTAATTGCCACAGCTACTCAGAAAGATAATCAAAGCAACCCC
>Ga0194117_10003256_pt1 | contig 16479 bp, 8 predicted proteins | sample TA2MahsurfametaG_FD_160579 | JGI IMG/M metagenome (GOLD analysis project Ga0194117, IMG submission 160579) | Freshwater microbial communities from Lake Tanganyika, Tanzania - TA2015009 Mahale N1 surface | ecosystem: Environmental > Aquatic > Freshwater > Lake | place: Tanzania: Lake Tanganyika...
CAGCTTTTGGTTTTATTCCTGCACTACCATTCTTAATTCGTTACGCTGAGTTTGATTGATAGTGTTTATAAGCTATTACTGCTATTTAACCTTTGATTTCAATTACTGGTTCTCATTGAATTTATGCTATAGTTATTGAGTCAACTGTTCAATAAGATTGAGTTCAGCATCAAGCTATTGTTTTTGAGCTTTCTCCTGTTACATTTGCGCATTCAAAAAGTTGCCCATTTCGACCAGCTGTAAGGCTAGGTTATTCTTCTCCTCTTTCTCAGCAACTAACTGGTTTTGTAAGAATACTATCACTTCATGAATTTTAGACTAAAGAACTTGGAATTCTTGCTTCTTTCTTTCATGCTCCTCACATTCTCTCTTCAAATTCATTATCTCCTCATCTTTAATTTCCAACTCCGTATTGTATTCCTAAACTATAGCCTAGAACTGCTTACACTGTTCCTATCTCTTCTTCTTACACATGGCTTATTAATGCTGTCCTTTAATCAACTAACTTTTCTATTCATTTTTGTTTTTCAAGTCAATGATTTATAAATGGAGGTCATTGAGTTATTGCTGATAAGCATTCAATATTTTATCATATTTTTGATTCACCTCTTTGAGCTATAGGTTGAAATGATGCTCCTGAGTCTATATGATACCCTGTATTTATGAAGCTTCATCATATTAGAGGCTGATTCCGTCATTTTACAGTCTTTTCAGGTATTACTTGATATTTTATTTTAGCTCAGACTTATCTTTTTCTAAAATCTAGATTTCTTGTCTTAAATGAAGTTAAGTCTAACTGGCAACCTGTAAAACATCTTCTTCACAAGTAGTAAGTTAAGTCAACTCTTTCTCCTTTAAAGCCAATAACTTATTCAAATTAACAATCTCCTCCTCTCTTTGATTGACAACATCATCCTGTTTCTTTAATCTGTCATCCAACTATTCAATATTTTTAGTCAACTCTTCAATTAAATTACTATTTATATTCATCTCAGTATTCAACATCTATATTTTACGGTCCTTTGAATCGTTCAAATGAGTCAGGCACTGTATTTTTTATTCGAGTAGTTCAGCATTCAGATCATCTAATTTACCAGCGAAGTATTCTGATTGTTGGATCTATTCTTATAATATGTTTGACAGTTTTTTGTTTTGACTTTATAGTTACTTTTGTCGCTTTTAGTAATCTTTGATTTGGAGCTTCAAATTTTATATCACGTCTTTGAGCTATCCGTTCTCCTATAATAATGCTCTCTATGTTTATTAAAACTTTTCAATTATGGATCTACCCACAACTTTTTATGTTATAAATATAGTCTCATTACTGACCGGCGTTTATCTCTCAGTTGGAGGTCTTGAACGGCTAGAAGCTGAGTGAGAATCATTTGAAATAAAGGATTATATCTGAGCATAGGAATCTAAAGGCAATTTGAACTTGTCCTCTTCAGGAAAATCACTATAAGCCAACTATATCTCTGTAACATGTTGCGAGACATTAGAATTAAGTAATACAGAAGGTGGAGAGGGGGGAGACAATGTGTAAGGTGTTTGAACAATCGTATTCTCAGGTTGGGATTCCTTCCTGTTTGAGTATAATTCTTCATAGGGTTTGCTGAACTTGTTAATTATATCATCAATGTTGCTCAAATTAGAGTTAACCATCTCACTATCACTATCCTTTCCAGATCGCTCCCGCAACTTGTAGACGATGATAGGTATCTATACCTCGATTATTTTAGGTATTTCAACAAATATGTCATAGGATATTTCTTGAGTCTGGCAAAATTCCTAAGAATAAGTGATCTTAGACTACGGAATCAAACTAGAGTAATTTCCGATTTTACTCTTTCCATCTTTCAGTTCTTTTCCATCCTAATTATTTTCCAAAGAACTATCGACGCGTTATTGTATACTAAGGCTATCGACTTAACATGTTAGTCCTCCATAATGGCGTTACAGATAATACTATTGAAATTTTGTTTCAAGTAGTTAGTCAAGTTCAAATTATGTCTTTTTTCCCATGTTAGCCACCAAAGATTTGATATCTTCGATAATCTGCAATTTATTACTGAAATCTTTGCTCAAGGCGCTACTGTCAATTTCCATCACCCTGTACCCTCGCTTGCATTCATGCAAATCCGATTCATATCCGGAATGTTTTATGAGTAATTTATGAATGTCCTTGTATCTTTCTTGAAGTTCTTCAATCTGCTCCTCCATCCTATGGGGGAGATCGGGTTCATCAAACTAAAATGAACGTGAATGGAATGGCAAACTTTAAGGTAGGGTCTGCTGTGAATTTCTTTCGGTGAGCTTTATTTAAATGTTAGGGTTATAGAAATGACAGACTTAGGTGTTGGTTAGTGATTGTTTTTGGAGAAAAGTTTCAGTCGCTGACAGTTTTTATTAGAAGTGGTTCAACATGTAAATAAGTGAAGAGTATTGATTATAAATGAAAAATTCAAAAAAAGTAGCGTAAGTGACTCTTATACCGATAATCCAAATAAAAGCAAAGATTTATTGACTATTCTAAAACAGGTAGTTATTAAACATAAGTATAAAACGTTATTTTTATTATGAAACAAGCTGACAATTGCATGAAGCAAAGAAATCGTTTGAGGGCAAAACAAATCAAGGATACCTTAGATAAACGAGGACAATCTAAACAATTTTTAAGATTTAAATGGCAAATTTATTTAAGCATACTAAATATTTTATCAATGTTCTGCTAGAACTATTGATACTTAAACCAAATAAATAAATTTATAAACTTAATCAACCATTGCATCAAACCTGTCTTTTTGAATTAGATCGTTAGACCCGTTATCTTGTTTTTTTATTGCTAAACTATACTTCTTAAACATCCAACTAAACTACAGCAAAGGATATGTTAGCAACTCTCTTTTATTGGTTATTATTCACTATTAGATAATTAGATTATCTTACTAATCTTGTTTTTAAAGCTTAATAGTATCCAAAATCTATCGTAATTTAGATTTCCTTTTAAAAAACTATCACATAGTTCGTCTTAGTACCCATGTGCATAAGTTGGTAGATCTATTCATGTAATTTCGATAAACCTCTATCAACACTCAAGGAGTTGCCTTTTCTTGGATAAGTTAATATTTGAAGTTTAAGTTAATTTTGGTGACGAAAATATAAAAAAAAGCAATTGAAGAGACTCGATGCTGCTATGTGCATAAATGAGATTCAAATTGAATTAAGTTATATTAATTTTCAAAGTTTCATCATGAGAGAAGTTATCTCCATTCACGTTGGTCAAGGAGGTATCCAAGTCGGTAATGCCTGCTGGGAATTGTTCTGCCTCGAACACGGAATTCAACCTGACGGACAAATGCCCTCAGACAAAACCATTGGAGGTGGTGATGATGCCTTCAACACCTTCTTCTCTGAAACCGGAGCCGGAAAGCACGTCCCAAGATGCGTCTTCCTCGATCTCGAACCCACCGTCATTGATGAGGTCAGAACTGGAACCTACAGACAACTTTTCCACCCTGAACAACTCATCTCAGGAAAAGAAGATGCTGCTAACAACTTCGCCAGAGGACACTACACCATCGGAAAAGAAATTGTTGATCTCTGCTTGGACAGAATCAGAAAGTTGGCTGACAACTGTACCGGTCTCCAAGGCTTCCTTATGTTCCACTCAGTCGGTGGTGGAACTGGATCTGGATTGGGATCCCTCCTCCTCGAAAGACTCTCAGTTGACTACGGAAAGAAATCCAAACTCGGATTCACCATCTATCCCTCACCTCAAGTCTCAACTGCAGTTGTTGAACCTTACAACTCCATCCTCTCAACTCACTCCCTCCTCGAGCACACTGATGTCGCTGTCATGCTCGACAACGAGGCTGTCTATGATATCTGCAGAAGAAACCTCGATATCGAGAGACCCACCTACACTAACTTGAACAGACTTATCTCTCAAGTTATCTCATCCCTCACTGCCTCTCTCCGATTCGACGGTGCCCTAAACGTCGATGTCACTGAGTTCCAAACCAACTTGGTCCCCTATCCTCGTATCCACTTCATGTTATCATCATACTCTCCCATCATCTCAGCTGAGAAAGCTTACCACGAACAACTCTCAGTTGCTGAAATCACCAACAGCTGCTTTGAGCCCGCCAACATGATGGCCAAGTGTGATCCCAGACACGGAAAATACATGGCTTGCTCAATGATGTACAGAGGTGATGTTGTCCCCAAGGACGTCAATGCTGCCATCGCCACCATCAAGACCAAGAGAACCATTCAATTCGTCGACTGGTGCCCCACTGGATTCAAAGTTGGTATTAACTATCAACCCCCCACAGTCGTTCCCGGAGGTGATCTCGCTAAAGTCATGAGAGCATGCTGCATGATCTCTAACACCACCGCTATTGCCGAAGTCTTCTCAAGACTCGACCATAAATTCGACTTGATGTACGCCAAGAGAGCCTTCGTCCACTGGTACGTCGGAGAGGGTATGGAAGAAGGAGAGTTCTCCGAAGCCAGAGAAGATTTGGCTGCGCTTGAAAAGGACTACGAAGAAGTCGGAATTGAAACCGCTGAAGGAGAAGGAGAAGAAGAAGGCTGATACATTTATCTAGCTATTTCTATACCTCAATTCTTGCTATCAATCAAAATAAAATTCTACTAATCGCTTTTACACTATGAACTTGTTTGAATTCAATCTCTCTTTAATAACTATAACTTATAAACCAATGAATTCTTAATTCGATGTGACAGTAGCTTATCTTAGTGTAAATAAATACTCATCAAGGATATTTACAAACAGGCCAGTATCGATTCACAGCGGTTACATTCTTAAATCCGCATTCTTAGAGAACAGATGGAACAAATGCAAAAAACAATCTAATCAAAAACTTAAGGAATAATGCGAGAAATGATGCCACGCATTGAGCAGTTATAGTAGAAGATGTCTGCTAATTGGGGAAGTATCTAGAGCATGGACAAATTAGCGTGGCAAGAGCTATAGAGTTAAAAAAATATCTTTTCTCAGTGTGAAACTATAGTAAAATAAATGGAATAAAGAATATAAGATGTCATAAGTAGAGTTTGATGATCTCTAATATAGCATTTAAATATATATAAATAAGTAAACCTATGCAAAATTTTACAAAAAGTGTCATTTAATAAACATCTCTTACACCTTCCAGGAAGATTGAGGAAAAAATGACAAAACAAATGGATAATCTCTATGTATCTTGTTAAAATATAATTTTGTAATTATGAGTGTAAAAGTTGGAGTTCGTGTGCGTCCTTTCAACAAAAGATAATAACAACTTGGTGCCAGGCTATGCATTCAGATGGATGGTCCTACTACTCATCTCATCAATAGCGAAGGATAAAAAAAATCTTTCAACTATGATTACTCATTCTGGTCACATGATGGATTTCTGCCAGATTAGGAAGGATACAGTCGTCCGACTAATGAGAAGTATGCTGACCAAAAGAAAGTTTATGATCAAATCGGAGCCAATATTTTGGTGAATGCTTGGTACTTCAATAGATATACAGGTAAGGCTATAATTGCTGTCTATTTGCGTATGGGCAGACAGGTTCAGGCAAAAGCTACTCAATGATCGGTTATGGAGCAAATAAGGGATTAATACCGATAATTTGTAATAGTATTTTCGAGAAAATAAAGGGTAACCAAGATGGGAGTAGGTCTTTTGAAGTAAAAATCAGCATGATGGAAATCTATAATGAAGCAGTTCGAGATTTGCTAACCAAAAATAAAAAATCATAACTTAAAATATGCGAACACAAAACTCTTGGAGTTTATATTTAAGGATTGGAAAAACACAGCGTTGATTCTTATGAGAAAATACAAAAATGGATTGATTAAGGCTCCAATAATCGTTCGATTGCAGCTACCCTTATGAACGAAAGTAGCTCACGTTCGCACACAATAGTTTCAATTAATTTTGTACAAAAAATACAAGTTTCAATAGAGTATCTTTTCTTTTATTCAGGCAAACAAGTGTAAAATATAGCACAATCCATTTAGTCGATTTAGCAGGTAGTGAGTGTGTAGCCAAAACAGGAGTAGACTCCAAAGATCGTTTGAGATAGACAGCTAAAATCAATCAATCTTTAACTACTCTAGGCAGAGTCATTGAAATTTTAGCCTAGAATTGTAATAAAAAATAAAAAGATAAACTATTTGTCCCTTACAGAGATTCCAAATTAACATTCATATTAAGAAATGCTCTGGGAGGAAACTCACAAACTGCAATGATATGTGCTATTTCACCTGCAGACGACAACTACTAAGAAACTCTCTCAACACTCAGGTATGCAAGTCGTGCAAAGAAGATTGAAAACAGAGCTATAGTCAATGAATCTGATGTTGATAAATTAATTCGATTACTCCGAGAAGAAAACCAGATGTTAAAGAAGATGTTAGAAGAGGCTAAATCTGCAAAAAGTGGCGTAAACTACGATATGATTTCAGGATTCAATGAAATGAACAAAAATATGGTTGATATGGGAATCGTAAACAATAAAGAAGAATAAAATATGCTAAGTGCGTTGTAAGAAGATTCAAACTATGCATCTTATAATACTAACACTAGTACAACAGAGTCTATCGCTGTTGGAGGGATAAATGGAGTCAACTAAAATTTACCCTATCTTACTAACATATCTGAGGATCAACTTCTTAGTTTTAGGATTAAATACAGTTGTGAAAAATTATTGATTGGTAATAAACAAGGTAATCCTAAACCTGATGTTATCTTAGCTTCTCTAGGAGTGCAACCAAATCATGCCTTCATAAGTTATGACAGTTAGACCAAGAAATGTTATTTGTAAGCAATGGATTAGAGTTCTGCTAACTATACATATTTAAATGGCATACAAACCCAGCCTAAAGTCAAAGAAGAGATAATGAATTTAGATAGGATAATTTTTGGAACAGGCTGTGTTTTTATGGTAGTTTTCAAGGAAGGTGTAACTCGTTCTGAAAAGCCAACTCAAGATGATATAGATTACCAACTTGCATTAAATGAAAGATAAAATGCAAATCCCTAAAAAAATCAAGCATAAATTTAGAGAAAAATAATGATATAAGAATAGGAATTTAGGAAAAAACTTGTAATACAAATCGAACAAGAGTTTCAAAATTCATTGAAAGAAAACGAAGAGCTTCTGAAGAAACAAATTGAAGAAAAGGAAAGAGAATACAAAAATAGAATTAAAGAAGTCGAGCAAATCAAAGCCCAGGAAACAGAGAGACTTCTAAGATAATTACAACAAAGATAAAAGTAGTCTCGTCAACTTGAACAAGAAAAGCTAAGGATTAAACAGTAAGTTTAAAAATACTATGAAGAAACGAAAGTACACAAATAGAGAGAGGCTAAGGAAAAAGAGGAATTGTTAAATACAAAGCAATCTTTGGAACAAAAAATGAGGCAAATAAATGAATTATAACATAAAATCAATGAAATGCAGGCTAAGACTTAATAGAAAAAGTAAGAATTAAAGTTCGAATTAAAGAAGCAATAGTAAGATATGAAGCAAGAATTGTAAGTTCAAACAATTCTGTGCCATAATCAGAATGTTGTAACCTAATATCAATTGCAACAAGCAAAACTAGCAAAAAATGCTAAAGAAGTAAAGTAACTTTTAATCAAAAAATAAAGAGTTGAGCTTCAGAAACAGTTAGTATAGTTAGTGCCTCAAGTGGAGAAGTTTAATCTAATGTCAAAAGAGATGGATAAACGAATTTAATGTGGCTTATCTATTTAGTACAAGTATATTTCTGAGGCTTAAGTTGTTGAAGTAATCAAAAACAATAATTACAAATCTAAACTTAAAATCACAATTCATGTCATAAATAGAGATTAAGGACGCTCCTACTATTGGAATCTAGATATATTCAAAAATAGATTTGAACATGCTCTTTAACTGTGGGAATAATACATTCGCAAAGGCCCTAAGTTCAAATATAACAAGGAGACAGATCCATATTGGGATCCTGAAACATACCAAACTATCGCACATGCTCATTTGACTTTAGAATGTTTGATGTTTAATATCTCTTTCTAAGGTGAAGTAGGAATAGTTCGTGCAGGCAAAAAGATAGGAAAGATGGCAATATCTGTCTGGCCTTGCGATGCAAAAGGAACTAAAAATTTATGTATAGACGATAAAGGTGAAAATTGCCGATTTAGAATCACAAGTCCTCATTAACAACTTTAAAAAACGCTGTTTTTTGTTTTGTAAATAAGAAAAATTGAACTTATCTAGAATTCCATCGACTTCGACTCTTTACAATTCCAATACTAGCTGCTTTAGAATATCAAGATGGTGAAGTATACTTCAGATATCATCTACAGATAAAATCTATATGACTTTAAGTATAGAAAAGTTCACAGTATAAAAGAGATTTCGTAAAATACTGTAATCCATTATCTATAAAAATCTATTGCTATTGAAATCCAAGTCATTCAAAAGGTCATGTCTACTGATGAACTTACTCACCGCTCATCTTTTTACTCTACTGCCAAAAGTTCTTTTTCTGTTATTCCAACCGATTAAAAGCAAGAAATATAAGTACCATAATTCCAATAAATCTCACCTCCAAAAGCCCTCCAAAATACTAACAAAATTTCAGTGGCATAAAAGCAACAGAATTATGTATCTCCTTCTAAAATATCAAACAGTGGATTTATTTATGAAAACACCGACATAACAAAAAAAGTAGAAGAGTAGTATCAACGCAAGAAAAAAGAAGAGACTGTGAATTTAGTATCTAATCAGGTAAATATGAAGAAAAAGAAACATGGTTAACCAGTAGTATCAGGTAATCAGAAATCAAAGAAAGATAACAAAGATTGTGAAATTTATTGATGTTTATAATACTATTCCTATATAAAGATTTAATTATTTTGCACTTTTAGTATCAAAGTTCATTTATCTATTTTTTTAAGCTCGATCACTCAAAAAGGAGATATTTTTTTATATCATTCTAGTTAATGCTCTCATCAGCCACACGCAGACTGATAAAAGATCTTTAAAAATTCCAAAAAGATTAAAATTAATTTATTGTTACTCCACTTACAGATGATTTAATGCTCTGGACTGCTACGTTTGAAGGAGCACCAGACACCATCTGGGAAGGAGGACTATTTACTTTGAAGCTCGTTTTCAACGAAAGGTATCCGAATACTCCTCCAAAAATCAATTTTTTGAATAAAATGTTTCATCCAAATATTTATAATGACGGACGAATCTGCCTAGATAGTATATTTATAATTATTTAGTGATTTATAACCAATGGAGTCCAATTTATGACGTCTGGGCCATCCTCACTGCAATAAAAACATTACTAACGGATCCAAATACTCAGTCTCCAGCTAACATCTAGGCGAGCAATATTTTTCGTGAAAATAAAGTTCTATATTAATACAGAGTCAAAGAAATTGTATAAAAATCTCTGTAATTTATGCCTTAGGGTGAGTAGATAATCAAGGAGACTGAAAAATAGAAAAAATAGAGAGAGGCTGAATAAGCAAAAACTGAGAAACTTTAAAAGTAGAGGAGGTAAAGATAGAGCCAAATACACATTCGAATGCCTCAAAGTAGTTTTTCAAGCCAACCAAAATCGATGGTAGTAAGACTCGGAAAAACTTCAACAGAAATCTACAATACAATAAATAAATCCGAAGTTTAATAAAATAGCTAATCATTTTTTGAAAGTTCATAAGAAGGTTCGTCAGAAAACATCCATACAGAAGATGAATCTTTAAAAGAAGTTTTCTTAGAATAAAGAGATCAGATGGAAACTATGTAAAATAAAGTTGTGTAAACTGCGGCTGAAAATATAAAGAAAGACTAAAACTAAGCGGCTGAAGCTGTGATACCAGTTATCATGATTGCCATTAAAAAATTTGAAGAAAATCTTGAAGAAGGCTAGGTTAAATAAAGCATTCAGGAAATGTAAACCAAGTAAGATCAACCTATTATGCAAAAAGTAGAAAAGTAATAAAATGAAGCTGAAAAAGTTGAAGCTGATAAGAATTAATAACACTAAGATGAATATAAGAGAAATTAAAATACAAACAATCAATTCTAAGATGGTAAATACTTGATGGAATAAGAATAATAATAGTAATAGCTTGAGAGCGAGCATGGTTAATCTGAGGAAGAATATTAGTAGTATACTGAAAATGAAGATTAAGGTAAGATTTTTGAAAGTTAACAAGAAAAATAATGATATTACTTACTGAAATAGCATCAACCTATTTGATCCATATTTTTTATCATTTTAAACAAAAATGACACCTAACTTGTTGATACTAGGCACTTATTGACCATTGATTAGTTTTTGAACTTTAAAAATGAGACTTTATAAAGAAAGATAAATACTAAAAATATCAACAAAAAATAATCGATGTATTATGATAACTATAACTGATGTTTATAAAACTAATGGTTTAACATTATAAAATAATGTTTGTAGATAGGCATTCATAAAGAAAACTCAACAATTTTGAACTTCAAAAACTATTGTCAATTTAAATTAAAGTTGATTTCCCAAAATTTTAATTCGTTTGCATTTCAAATCCGTTATCTTTCAACTAAGACCTACATAATTCAAATGAGCTTAAATTAGTGATCGTATTTCTTTAATTTAAATATACCATGATGGGTTTGGTAAAATTTAACAACACTTAAAGTAATCGTTTTTGAAGAGTTCTCAATTCCTGGAAAATCTTTATAAAAAAAGAGAAAATCAATACAAAAGTTGCACTGGATCCTCAATATAAACACTCTTCCATAACTGCTCTCAATATTTATCATTCTTTGCTTTAGAACTACAAATCCTTCCCTTTTCTTTTAGAATTCCTTAGAGCTGGTAATCCATTATAATTAATCGCAATTTTGATAAACCTTTATAATTTAAAGATAAAGGATAACTAATGTTTTTCATTAAGTTTTGTTCTCCCACCCTTATGAGTTCCAAATCAAAATACTATATCAAAGCTCCTTAAAAATCTGAAACGTAATTTTGCGCATAAATTAAACTGGAAGAAAACAATGAATAAAAATATCTAATGGTGTTAAAAGAAGGTTTGATAGTTCTGTATTCTCTTTCTGTTGTTGATTCGGAGTAGTTGAGAAGAATAACGCTTGATTTTGATGTTAAAATGTCAAACATCAAAAAAGATTATCATAATGCATTAAATATTAAAAATTAAAAGCAATTTAAAGGAATCAAACTTTAGAATTCTCATGATTTTAACATTTCTCTATACTTCAGAACATCTGAATAAACACAGTTGTGGCTAAAAAAACTTTCATCGTATGTCAATCAACTAAACTTCGAAAGACACTTCAAGGTCATCAGAAAACTAGGAAGAGGGGCATCGGCAACAGTTTTCTAAGTAAAGAAGGTGTAAAACGCCAAAAAATATGCTGTTAAGGCCTTTGCAAAATAAGCGTTAGTATAAACTCAATAAAAATTATAATGTTTAAAGAAATAAGTGGAAATTCTTAGAGACCTTAGCACTTAAAAAATTATAGATTTTTAAGGAGTTTTCGAGGATGATAAAGCTTACTATCTAGTAATGGAGTTGATAAGAGGAGTCAATATGTTTGAATTCTTACTCCATCAAAAAAGAAAACTCTAGCTATCAGATATCAAGCTTATCATGAAAAACATTCTTAAAAACTTGTTGTGTCTGTAGGAACTCGATATCGTCCACAGAGATATTAAACTTTAGAATATCATAATTGACCATATTACACTCTAAACCAAAATAATTGACTATGGATTAGCTGTTTATGCATAAGAAGAGTACATTTTCTATAACTGTGGTACTCCAGGTTATATTTCTCCAGAAACTTTCGAAAGTAAAATAAATGGAGTAACTAATAAGAGTGGTATTTTTTCAGCAGGTGTGATTTTACATGTTTTACTAACAGGACAGTTCCTTTTTGCTGGCCAAAGCTTGAAAAATATTATGGCTAAGAATATGAAAATGTAATTCGATCTTTCTAGCCTTAAATAAATGGGAATATAGGCTAACGCTATAGACTTACTCTAAAAAATGCTTTCTATAAGACCAGAGATTCGATTAAGTGCAGGTTAATGTTTGAACCACTAATTTTTAAGAGAGGAGACCTGTAGTAATGAAGATGAAAAGCCTGAAACTCCTTCCACACAAGGTGATATCGAGGTTTATGAAATTTGAGTTAAATTATTGATTTAAATTTTATTTTCTTTTCAATTTTGGAAACACGATGAATAAATATCATGGTTTTTGTTAAAATTCCTAAATTGGTTATATTTACCATCCCACTATTGTAAAGAATGGATTTACTTTCGAGCTCTAAGTGAAATTACATTTATTTTTGTTTGCAAAGATGTTACTCTTTATGTTTTTATGAAAATTTTCTCTTCGTTGGAATATAGTCTTCAATGGATTGTCTTTATAGCTAGATTGTGTATGCGATTTTGCGAATTTCCTTATAATTTCTTATATTTTATTGTTAATCATTTGCTTTTCTTCGCTATCTTCTGATTTATTCAACTATTTTTCAGCAGTTTTACCTTTTATGGGGTATTCTGCTCTATTGTACTATTTTTAAACTTGCACCTTCAAGTAATTTTTGAAGTTTTTTCTATTAACAACCGAACTGTCTATTGATTTTTTATTGTATCTCTCGTTCGAATGAATTTTAACTCTCAAAACATCGAAAAATCCTTTATTCGACTACGGATTTTGTTATTATAAGTGATTATACTGTATTTTTGAGTTTTTTTTCCATTATTGATGAGTTATTGACCTTTGCTGCATTTTGGATGTGTGTGTCCTGCTTCTATATTGATGAGAACTAGAGGAAGGTTGACTAACTAATTTCAGCTTTTTAACTGGGTTGTTATTAAGCTATTCCATATAGTTTTCAATACTTGTAAAACATGTTTTTAATCTTGTTATTTTTTAAAGAAGAGCCTTATTTGTCATTTAGTTTTAGAAAATAAAATAAATGAGAAGTTTAACTTGGTTCGTAATTACAATAACTTAATTATACCATGAAATACAATATTTCTTCATTAATTTGGAAAATAATATTCATCAAATGATTATTAAACTCACAATAATCATCTATTAAATTTATAGAAATCTCCATGAAATGTTAGTTACAAAAACAATCTATAGTCTAAAATATATAATTATCTGAAATATATAACAACAAATTACTTAAAGTATAGATGAGCTCATACGATTCCTTTAATGAAAATAAATCATATGAACACGACTAAAACTGTCTACAAAACTTACAGGAACTGTTTTTTGATCTATAGAGACATTTTGACCTCGATTACCATTAAAATAAAGATCCAGTCAATAAGAGGACAAACTACTCAGAAAATTAATAGGAGTAGGCTTTTCGACTAAAGAGATCTATCAAATGCATCGATGTACCCAAAAAGGTCATAAAAAAGTATCTATTCGTAAAAAAAGGTAGATCTACTTAAACCATGGAACTTCTTCCTAACTTCAAAACATTCATAACACGCAAAATCAAGGAGTTACTTCTTATAAAAATTTAAAATAAGACATAGACCAACAATTGCATTAGTTTTATTAAAAGCAAGCCATCTTTTAAAATCTTCAGTCTTTTACTACATCCAATCTAAAAATGTTGGTAGCTGCAAAAACATTTATTAGACTTTGTTAGCTCAACTTAGATCATTCGAGCAGTTATGGAGAGCAGTATTCGTTTGTCATAGAAGCAAAAAATGATAAAATTTATTGAAAAAATTAGAAATAACCTCAAAAACCCTCTTATCAAACGTAGATGGAAGGACAGGTATACCTGAGCTCATTATTTGATAATCTATAACTTTCTATATCAATTTTCATCCTAGGATTTAATTAATAATTTTTGTTCAAAAATTTTAGTAAATAGACCTATAATGTCTTCCTAAAATATCAACCTAAATAGTTACATAAATTCACTTCAAATTGAGCATATACTTCTCCTTTCGCTTCTTACTATAGATCAAGTTCAAGAAAATCTAAAATTGGCCATCCTCAGTTCGGTAGCTATTACTGAAAGATCGCCCGATTTCTGGACGATAGAACTGAAATTGACCTATCATTTGACTTTCTAGACCTTTACACATATATAATCTAAATAAACAATCCTTGGGGAGCTAATTCTCAAAAGAGAATAAAAGTTTACGGCCTTGTAGATTTTCAAGAGGCACAAGTTCAGAACGTATAAAACCTTTTTAAGTCGATATCTCGCACCATGCTGCAGCATACTAGTGATTGGAGTGCATGTTCTTGGTTATGGATTAGATTGTGAGTGCTAAAGAGTACTTATGAAGTAAATTTTTTTTGATATTCTGCCACCTGATAAATTTCTTGAAATCTATTTTTTAAGATTTTTACTTTATTATCTAATCTCTTCGTTAGAGAGCTCGCATTTCTTCTCAAATAACTTCCGTTTATTGCCTTTTGACTCACTCACAGAATTTTCTTTTAAAGAACTGTTCAAAGCTGATTTAACGCCATTAATCCTACGTGCCATGCTCATATTCTCATTTAATATTTAGAAAGTCTTCATGAGCCTAAGTTTACGATTCTTTAGTTATTTGAAAGTGATAGCATACGAAATATCACCTAATTTTTCAGAAGAAGCTTGGTTTTCTTATAACTATTTATAACGAGAGAAAGTGGTCTGTCCTCTCGTCGGTGAACGAAGTGGTGGTTGATTCTGCTACATTTTTTAATGAGAATGACTGGTATTTTTGATCTTCATGAGATTAAAAAGATGCTGGGAGTAAGACTTTCTCTAAAGCCAGAGCTGATATTTTTTCATTCAGAAAAATGTTCGATTATACAAAAAAAAAGAATCTCATAATAGAAAAAAAAGCATTATCAACTCTATCATCGTCTTTTTAACAGTAAGTTTATTTTTTAATTCTTACACATTCTCCAGTAATGTTAATCATCTTTTTACTCTTGCATAAAACTTGCCTATACTGAGTTAGCTCCTTTCTCTCCAGCTCGCAAATGTAAGGGAGTGTTTATGCTTCTACTTGTTTTGCAACCTCTCTCAGTTTCAGACTTTCCTTGTGGTCTTTTCTAGGGGTCTCCTTTTAACATCTGTTTGGCCTATCCTCTTGAATCATATTTGACCAATATTTTCGTTCCCCATAACTTATTAAATTTATTGTGCCGTTTTCTAAGTAATTCTGCAAAAATATCTTCCTTCTGCTGTTCATGCTTTCTATTTTTTTATGCTATTTCTTTTAAAAACATATTCGCATTTTATCCTTAGCCTAAACCAATAGCATGTAAATTATTACCAATTATAGCTTATAACTACTCCTCTCTCTGTTATAGCTCATTCTTAGCTTTGAATTGTTCTATCTGTTTCATTTTCGATGACTATTCCAGCTTTTTTGTAACCCTTGAGTTATTACAAGCATCTTGGATTTTTAATTTCCAGAGCTAAAGCGCTTCATCATTTCTCCTTATTTTGTTCTCCATGGATCTATAATTATCGATTTCTTTTTTTTCAATAAATGGTTAATTTACATCTTTTTTAATTGTTAACTTTTTTTAAGTTTCCTTTTATTTTTTACCCTGTGCCAGTTATATGAACCCATCTTTTAAAAGTTTATTTTTAGTTGTATAATATTTTTTATATTCTGATTCCTTGTACTTATTTATTACATGTTTCGTTTTAAACTCATTACTCATTTCTCTGTTACTATTTTTTCTTTCATTTTTTTCATCTCCCGTCAAATGATACTCTGAAACTGAGTTGTTCATATGTGTTGATAGAAATCTTAAAGGATTCATGGTTTTTGTATTTTCTTCTATATGCATGTCTGAACGATGTTTGTCCAGCGAATGTGCAGGTTAAGCTGCAACGGATCTCGTTTTTCTGAGATCTTCAGCTGCTGAACTTTGATTTTTGCTATAAAACAAACGATACAAATTAGATATCTCTCTATTAATATTGATTTGACTTGTGAGATCTGATGGAGGCGTCAACAGAAGTTCATTTTTCTTCGATTATATTTTTTTCAATATGTCTTAAGGTTGTGAGTATTGTTTATCTTGGGTTTTCTTAGTCTAAATTGTTTGTTTTTTGTTATTGGGAATCGCATCTTTGGTATTCATAAACTATGCGAATTTTCTTTCAGCCCAATCAACGATTCGGCTTTCCATACTTTCTAAAGGTGCTTTCTCGGTTACTGCACTTTCTTCTTTGTTTTCTTCTACCAAGTTTTTTGTTTCAACATTATTGCTTTTGATAAGGTGACGATGCTAGATGATCTAGTTATATTCTCTGATTTTTTAGTCCACCCATTCCATAATTTTATTTTAGTTATTTTGTGGAGCTAAACCGTTGATAGCAGCCTAAGCAGCTCGTTAGTTTTCCTCCATCAATCTACGCTAATTATGCAGGGCTTTGGGG
>Ga0194117_10003261_pt1 | contig 16459 bp, 12 predicted proteins | sample TA2MahsurfametaG_FD_160579 | JGI IMG/M metagenome (GOLD analysis project Ga0194117, IMG submission 160579) | Freshwater microbial communities from Lake Tanganyika, Tanzania - TA2015009 Mahale N1 surface | ecosystem: Environmental > Aquatic > Freshwater > Lake | place: Tanzania: Lake Tanganyika...
AGCACCCAAGATGCCCCGTCACTCCGTCACGAGAACCCTACGTGAAACTCACGTGAAACGCCATTTTTGAGTGACAGATAGGGTTTTGTATCCCTGAACTACTCCCACTCAATAGTTCAAGTGGAGCGTTTTGAGTGACCGACTGGGTTCTCAACACACATTTTACCACGTGAAACACACGTGAAACGCAGTCACGCCAACAGGTTTCAAGGAAACGAGCGGGGCACGACGCTCAGCGTAGAGACGTCAAGGGGTAGTTGATCGCATAGGGCGCGAAGCAAGATAAACATCGTTTTCCTGTTTGTAGAGCAAGGAAAGCGAAACTCTCTCGTCAAAATCAGAAGCAAACTGAAATGCCGAGTGCGAATAAGATTGCTTAGAAATCAAGTGATAATGCCCGCTTGACAAGAAGATATTTGAGTAATCACTCTTGAAGGAAGAAATACCTTCCTTATGATGATAAGGATTTGAGAATGGGGTTGTAGCATCAAAGTCCTCAATACACAAAAAACCCCCATCCCTCAAAACCCTGTCTGCCTCTGCGATTGCTCGGTACAGAAGTGACCTATCAACAAGGTAGAGACAAAAACCAAATACAACTAAATCAAAAGACTTGTCGTCAAATGGCAGGTCACTTGCGAGACCAACACTCATAGAGACACGGGCGCCGCCAACAACTTCGTGACGAAGGGTTTCCCAGTTCTCAACTGCCTGTTTAGAAGGTTCAATCCCAACGCCATCCGCTTCTAAGACGTCAGACAGAAACGCGAGGGGAAGACCATTACCAGCACCAATCTCCAAAATCCGCTGAACCGAACTCTTGTGGGGGGCACACCATTCGCCAAGCAATCGCCTCGCGGGCGAGACCTTTACGTGTGAATGGTTACGAGCAAACCAAGCATCCGCCTCACCACGAAGAAACTCGTCACCCTGAGGACCAACAGGGGGGGGGACTGGCATATCAGGATTACTTATGGAAAAACAAGCATAGCAGCGCCACGATTGACGACGTCTCTACGCAGAGACGCTACGCTTGTCCTAAGTCAAACGAGCGTTTCAAGGCAGGACAGGAGGTTCTATGCGGAAGTATGTGCTCTATCTCCGCGTGAGTTCGGCAGAGCAGGGCAAGAGCGGTTTGGGATTGGAGGCGCAGGAGCGGGACATAGAACTATTCCTCGCCAACTACGCAGAAACTCCGTACTGCGTGGTGGAGCGGTTTGTAGAAGTTCATTCGGGCAAGGACAACGAACGTCCCCTGCTGAACGCTGCCATCGCTCTGGCAAAGCGAGAGAAGGCGGTACTGGTGGTTTCCAAACTGGATAGGTTGTCCCGCCGTGTTTCCTTCATCGCATCGTTGATGGAGGACAGGGGACTGGATTTCAAGGTGGCGCAGATGCCACACGCCGATAAGTTCCAACTCCACATCTATGCCTGCTTGGCAGAGCAAGAACGAGATTTCATCTCCCAGAGAACGAAGGCAGCACTACGAGCAGCAAAGGAGAGAGGAACCAAACTTGGCGCTCCAAAGCAGCACCTTGATGCTCTGACAAAAGCGAGACAAGAGAAGGCGCGTAGAGAAGCGCATCAGTTCTCTGGCGTCATCCTGCCTCTCAGGAAGCAAGGAGCAACGCTCAGGAACATCTGTGAGGTACTCAACGCAAGTGGAATGAAAACCAGTCGTGGCGGGAGTTTCCATCCATCTTTGATTTCAAGAATGCTGACTGCTTTGGAGGTTGCCTGAAATGAAGAGGGTGATTATTGAATGGCAAAATCAGTTTGGCGGTTGGCATAGGTTCCAAGAACAACACCACGAACCAAGTGCTTATAGAACTGCCAAGCAACGTGCGAAACGTAAAGGCAAGAGGCACCGCTTAGTAGATGGCGATGGAAGAGTTCTTGATATTGTTGAACCATAGGTGACAAGGTGACAAAAGCAGTTGTCACTTCGTCACTAACTACAAACACAAAAAAAGGTGGGAGATATCCCACCCTTGATTGCCAAAGGCAATCAATCATCACCAAAGAAATCAGCAAGCGAACCCGCTACTTCCTCAACCTCGTCCTTCTTCTTAGAGAAATCAGGTTTGGAGAAGTTGGTTTTCATATTCCCCATAGAGGAAACCTTGAAGGTTTGTACTCGCTCACCTTTGGCAGGGCGCTTACCAGTTTTATCAATCCAATCACCCATCCCTGCCGATTGCCAGAGGTTCCAGCGTTCATCAGTAAGGCGCTGCTTTTCCAGAGCACCATTACGGAACTTGTTGGGGTACTTACCATTCTCCTTACCTACCGCCGCAAAGTAGTGGTAGAGGATGGAGTTTTTCAGGTGCTCGGTTTCTTCAGGGAACGCAGCACGAACTTCACGATAGAAGTGCTCGGCAAACACTTCGTTGCCGTGCTCTGCGTATTCATCAAGGCGCTGCGTTAGATAATCCAGCAGTTCGCTGCTGCCAACCAAATCAACAAGGCGAGCACGCTTGTAAGCAGAACTACCTTCATCACCAGTAGGAAGTTCTCCAACTGCGATGTACTTACCAATACAAGAGAAAACGTACTGATAGAAGGCACTCCAATCAGTTTCATCCCAATCAGTACCAAAATCCTTGTACCCGTGAAGGTGGTAAGGAGTTTCTTGGCAGAACTCACTCTTCAAGCGGTAGTAGTTACTAACCTCAACGATGAACTCACGGCGCGTGTAGGAGTGCCCGTTGTTTTCCAGAGGGAAGTTGGAAGTAACAACAATCTTAGGTGCTTTCTTCTTGTCAATACTGAAAGGAGATTTGTAAAGGCGGCGGATATGAAAGTTCCCAGTAGTACGAGTGAAGAGTATCTCAGCAGGGAAACCCTTTGCGGCATCATCAATATGGCAGATTTCTGTGGCAGGGGTTACGGGAGCAAACGCCGCCATATCATCCTTACCCTTCTTGAACGTACGCCCATCCAGTTCGCACAGGTTCATCAGGTTGCCAAGCGTATTTACCAGCAGGGATTTACCACTACCTCCATTAGAAGCATTCGCCAAACCATCACTAAACTTATCCACCACTACAACATAACGGCGGTTGCTTTGCTTGTGATGGCGATGGCACAAGTAACCAATAGCAAGTTCCAAACGAGCGAGCGCCTTTTCATCTACCTCGCCATCCTCCTCACGAGCAAGGTTCTCCACGAAATCCTTGAAGTGCGTATGGGTAGTGTTAGTTTCCCACTCATCTAACTTCTTCTGGTACTCCTTATGGAGTTCCTTGCGAGCATCAGGTTCCAGATACTCACCAGTATCAGGATGAATACCATAAACGCTAATAGATTGGAACTTCTCCTCAATCAGTTCTTTGGTTACAGGAGGAATGTATTCGCGAGCGATTACAGAAGAGTTCCACACAATAGTGTTCTCTTCTAAATCGGCATAAGGTTTGAGGTTGGAAACGGCATCAGCACTTATCTCCAACCAACCATTCGTGAAGTAGCGGTACGCGCTATGGCGTGTATCAGCAACAGGGTTCAACTCATATCTATCGGGGATGATACAGATAAACTCATCGCTAAAAGGATTAGTACCGCTGTGGAACTGAGCGGAAATATCATCACCCAACTTACCCAAATACGAAAACACCTTATTGGTAATGATGCGTAAGATTTTAGGGGTAATCTCTTCGCAGCGATTATCGCGAATGAAAACAAGAGTTTGAGTGGGAACTCCTTTCTCATCATCTCCCAGCACAAGGTTATGTACCCCAAGAGCAGGGAAGAAGTTACGCATCATCTTACGAATATTGCTCTTCTTGAAATCAACCAGTTCATCGTTGCCATCAATCTCCCAGAAAACGTGCGGGCAAGCAGGTTGATTGAGTTCGTCAGCAAACGATTTCAAGTAAGCATCGTTCCAAAGCACTTTGTACGTATCGGTGGCAGGCATAGGTTTGTTCCCTCGCTTGATTACCCCCGTATTATCGTACGACTTCTCTACGCTGTGTCGCAGATGGGGACACTACCTCGTGGGACTTTTTCTCTACGATTTCTCTACGCCACGTATAGTGTCTGGAAGGTACTGGTGACAAGGTGACAGACATCGTTTCTGCTGTGGAAACGTTCCAGCGTTTTGTCGCTGAGAACCCTTACAGCGGAACGGCACAGGAAATCGTCACGCTGTCACTTGGGATTGCCGAAGCATCTAAACGATTGGATGCCTCCACCTTTCGTCTCTACGCAGAGCAGTCGGGCATAGGGGACAAGGTGTTTTCCAAGTTGAAGGTGATTGGGAAAACACTTCTGTCCTTACAGGAGAAGGAACGTAGAGACGTCGTAAAGCAACTACCTGCCTCGTACAGCACCATTCACGTTCTCTGCTCCCTGACGTCAGAGGAACTGCTTACAGGGGCACGCAGCGGTGCCATCACCTCATCTTTGTCCGTACGGACAGCGAAGGACTACACGAAGCAAGTGAGGTTCCCTGCTCTGGCAGCGGCAGATGGAGAGAAAGGACGCTGGGGAACGAAGCAGGAGCATCTCTATGGCGTCTATCGCCCAGAGGACGTGCCGTTAGGAGCAGAGCAACTCCAATCGCTTCAAGAGGCGCTCAGGAAGGCGTGTGAGGAGTACGGGGTAGTGCTGAGGGGTGCCAACGCGGATGGCACCAGAACCTTGAAGCAGCAGGAGCGAGCAGAGCGAGAGGTGTTCTGGCGAGGGGTACTGGAACGAGAACTGACATCCAAATGGTTCAAGGGGATGCCAGAGGAGGTGAAGAAGCAGTTCAACCTGAAAACGATTGGGGAACTACACGAGACACCTCTTCGCTCCTTCACGGGGTTCCTCATCAACGCTGATGGAGGGAAGAAGGATTTCTGGGACAAGCACGGACAGGCGTACGTAGCGAAACTGAACTACCTGATGGAAAAGACGGAGGACAGGGCACAACGCTTCAACTTGAAGCGGCGCTTGGAGAACGTAGTGGCAGAAAGACGGGAGTTGGCAGTATGGAACAACACTCTGCTGAAACAGATTGGTTTCATTTAGCACAATAATAAATGTACCAAGAAATATAGTTGCGTGTTTTGTTTCGCAGAAGTGACAGGGTGACAAACCTCTGTCGTTGCTGGGTAAGGCAGCAGATTATCGGGTTATGTTACAGAATGCTAACAAAAGTATCTGCGTAACTAATAACTTATCTATATAATATAGATGTAACGGAAGCAGACATCAACGTTCATATGAAAAGTAAGTTATGGGAACAAGTTTGTCACCTCGTCACTTGTACGAGAGCAATAAAAACTCCAAGCGAGTAGTAACAGAAGAATGGTTGGAGAGGAAGATTGAAACTCTAAACATAAAGTTCAGATACTTCCTAACGCTATCATTCACATTCCAACAGAGAAACGTACTCAATCAGTACCTTGACAATCAGCACATCAAGAAAGTTATTCTGGATTTCTTTTATCCAAATAAAAAACCAAACGACAGAATAAGGTTATGGTTCTTTACTGAACCTCATTCCTCAGGAGCACTACATCTCCATATCTTTATAGAAGGAATGGACGGACTGAGTTGGTTGAGTAAGAATAATAGAAAGATTACTATCAACAAACGTACCCTATTTGACATCGTTGCCAGAGATTTCTCTATGGACGATGTGATGACAGAAGCACTAACCAATCACCTTCAACGATATATCCGCAAACTTGGTTATGGGAAACAAAGTGTTGATTGGAAGAGTATAGGAAGCATTCAACACAGATTACACTATGTCAATAAGTCATTATCATCAGTAGATTTTGATAAGTGGCAGCACCTTGATTACGAGAATAGCGATTTAGGAGAAATGAAGAATGGCAGATAGCACCCAGAGAGAAATCATAGAAGAGAAACTAAACTTCTTTTATGACAGATTGCTTGGACTGGACGAGAATGAACCAGAGGATTATGAATGTATATCCTACATAAAAGAACAGATAGGATACTACAAGAAAGAACTATTGAAAGAGGAGGAACGAGATTTTTTCTCCAATATCAATAAACTCTTCGGTACAGAATGAGATGTCACCTTGCCACCAAAATACGGAGTAATACTATTATGAGAAGCAACACAACAATCTGTCTTTCTTTTGGCAAAGATGAGATTGAACTTCTAACCCTGCTTGATGAAGGCAGAAAGAAAGAATACCTCTCTCGTTCTGCTTGGTTCAAAAATAAGATTAGAGAGGAGTATGGAAAAAAAGAAAACCTTCAAGGAGTTTCGTGACGATGTACGTAAGCGCAAGGTTAGGAAAGGAAGAAAGCGAAATGATGAATACTATTCTTCGCAAGGAACCAAAGCATCACCAGAAAAAGGAACGCGTCTTGGAGGAAGCACTTCGGTACTACTTCCAGAACCGAGAGCGAGAACGATGGCGCAAGGTGTAGAGATAAACCACTCACCACCCGCTCCTCAACAGGAGTTTTAGGAAAAGCGTAGAGGACGCTTACCGCCCCTCTACGCTTTTTATTTTATACTCTCAAAACAAACATAACGCGAACGCGACGGACGCGGCGAGCGACGAGGTGATAGATGCTCGTGTCACTCCGTCACCTCAGGAATAGCAAAGTCATTACCTCGCGAAATGATTTTGCCACCCAAACCAATATCCTTATCCATCTTCATCAAGTCAGCAGTAGCGAGACGGGTTAGATATTTTGAATAGTGCTTACGGAGGTACGTTTCTGTAACCCCCATATTTTCACAGAGAGCAGTACGAGAGGTGCCGTGTTGGAGACGTGTTGTGGCGTACAGGTGCCTAAGCGAATAGGGAACGAAGTGCTTACCCCATCGCTCATCCTCATTCGTGTAAGCAATCATCTTTTCAAACTTTTTCCTGAACTGACTGGTAGTGAAGGCAGTTCCATCCAAATGGCAGAACAGGAAATCATCTTTTTTCTTGTGCTTGGACTTCTCCCACACCCTCTTGGCAAACTCACCACCCATCGCATTCACTTCACGAGCACCCGTCTTGGTTGAAGGATGGACTTGGACTAAGCAGCAGATTTTTCCATTCATCCATTCGTCTGGGCGTTCTTGAAGTTGATAGAACTGAACGTCCTTGCGCTTCACCTTCACGAGTTCCCCAACACGCATCCCGCAGTTCGCAAGGAAGAAGAGCATCTGGTACGACACCCAGCAGTCCCAGAGGTGCTCCTGTGTCCCGTCGTACTGAGCGTTCAACCATTCCCGAACCAGACGAGCGAAGGAACTCCACTCGTGTGCTTCCCACGTTTCCCTCTTCACCTTGTCGTCTGTGATGAGGTTCTCGTTCTGGAATGGTAGTTTTGGTGAGAAGGGAACGTACCCGTTCTCCATCGCCCATTTCCAGCACTCCCTAATCATTCCCATCTCGTTCTGGATGGTGATTGCCTTTGGATGCTTGGGCGAACGGGTGTTGTGCTTCACCCGCCACGCTTGCCAGTCATTCCACTTGCGATAGGGGATGTTGCGAGCATCCGTCTTCGCTCCCAAAAAGGGCGTGAGGTAGTTCCTGAGTTTTCCAGCAATCAGTCCATACCGCTCCTCTGTGATGCTCTTGCGCCCTCTGTCCTCCTTGCTTTCCCAAGCGTCACGCACCAGAGCACGTTTGGTTTCAAGGAACTTCTCCACCACGCGTTCAACGGGAGTAGGCAGCACCCCAACACCCTGCTTCAACTGAACCCTCAGTTCCAGCACCATCTCCTCTGCTTTTGAGATGGCATCTGCCTTCTCAGTCACCTTCAACGACTTCCTGACGCCTTTGGTGCTCGGTACTGGGACACGTATCTGCCACGCACGTTCCTCAACGGGCAGATGAACCTGAGTATCCAGTCGCTTGTAGATGTAAGGGGTGCCCGCCTCAGGCGACACCCTGAGGTGCTTCAACTCTTCGTACAGGGAGTACGACTGCTTGTTGTCGCCTCTACTCCCCACAGCACTCCTCCTTGTGCCGAGAGAGCACCTTCAAGGAGAACTGGTGTGGGCGTCCTTCATCAGTCAGCACCCGTGCTGGAACCTTCCCGCACGTGGGACAGACGAAATGGTTCCTGCTGCTCGCAGCATCCCGAAGAGCGTTCTTCTGCTTCTGGCGTTGAGGGAGCATCCGTAGAGAAAACCCTTGCCGTACGACTTCTCTATGGAGAAGGTGACAAGGTGACACGTGAAACCAACGTGAAACGGAGCACCCAAGATGCCCCGTCACTCCGTCACGAGAACCCTACGTGAAACTCACGTGAAACGCCATTTTTGAGTGACAGATAGGGTTTTGTATCCCTGAACTACTCCCACTCAATAGTCCTGACAGAGGTTTTTTAGTGAGGGGCAGGGTTCTCAACACCCATTTTAGCACGTGAAACCCACGTGAAACCCAGTCGCACCAACAGGTCTCACCAAAAACAACAAGTTACGTCATAAGGCGTAGAAATGTCGTAGAGTGCCGCGAGCAGCAGCGAGGCGCTCTAACCAGCGGCGAGCATCTCCAAATACCTGCGCTTGAAGTCAGCAATATTCGTGTCCCAACCACTCGGGAGGCAGGGCATCAGGGCGTCTGCCTCCTTTGCGTAATGGAATGTCCCCTGACCCTGCTGCCTCCAACCAGAGCATTCGCCTGTACGCAAATAGCGCCAGTTCAGGTCAAAAAGACGCTCAATCTCGCCAACAAGAAGTTTGTATGAAGAAGAAAATGTATGTACGCTTTCATTTATGGGGACTTCTTTTTGGAATAGGATATTTCCAGTATCAAGACCCTCATCTACTTTGTGAATAGTTACACCAGAAGGCGTTCCATCGGCATTAGACCAGAGATTTGGATGGGCGCCCTTATTGTAGGGCAAATAACTAATGTGTAAGTTTATGGCAAGACCCCTTACAGCGTCGAGGGTCTTGGGGGTTATTATGTAGCGATAACCGAAAGATACAATATACTCAATATTATTATTTTGGATGTATTCAGGATTTATTTTTTCATCAAAGACCAAGACCTCGTCGCCGCAGCGCCCAACCGAAGAAACGATGCTGCTGCCATAAGAGGACAGAACGAGAACCTTCACAAGCGGTCAAGCAGATATTCAAGGATAACGAGCACCTTGCCTGCGACTTCTCTACGCAGAGATGCTATGCTTGTCCTGCGTCAAACGAGCGTTTCAAGGCAGGACAGGAGGTTCTATGCGGAAGTATGTGCTCTATCTCCGCGTGAGTTCGGCAGAGCAGGGCAAGAGCGGTTTGGGATTGGAGGCGCAGGAGCGGGACATAGAACTATTCCTCGCCAACTACGCAGAAACTCCGTACTGCGTGGTGGAGCGGTTTGTAGAAGTTCATTCGGGCAAGGACAACGAACGTCCCCTGCTGAACGCTGCCATCGCTCTGGCAAAGCGAGAGAAGGCGGTACTGGTGGTTTCCAAACTGGATAGGTTGTCCCGCCGTGTTTCCTTCATCGCATCGTTGATGGAGGACAGGGGACTGGATTTCAAGGTGGCGCAGATGCCACACGCCGATAAGTTCCAACTCCACATCTATGCCTGCTTGGCAGAGCAAGAACGAGATTTCATCTCCCAGAGAACGAAGGCAGCACTACGAGCAGCAAAGGAGAGAGGAACCAAACTTGGCGCTCCAAAGCAGCACCTTGATGCTCTGACAAAAGCGAGACAAGAGAAGGCGCGTAGAGAAGCGCATCAGTTCTCTGGCGTCATCCTGCCTCTCAGGAAGCAAGGAGCAACGCTCAGGAACATCTGTGAGGTACTCAACGCAAGTGGAATGAAAACCAGTCGTGGCGGGAGTTTCCATCCATCTTTGATTTCAAGAATGCTGACTGCTTTGGAGGTTGCCTGAAATGAAGAGGGTGATTATTGAATGGCAAAATCAGTTTGGCGGTTGGCATAGGTTCCAAGAACAACACCACGAACCAAGTGCTTATAGAACTGCCAAGCAACGTGCGAAACGTAAAGGCAAGAGGCACCGCTTAGTAGATGGCGATGGAAGAGTTCTTGATATTGTTGAACCATAGGTGACAAGGTGACAAAAGCAGTTGTCACTTCGTCACTAACTACAAACACAAAAAAAGGTGGGAGATATCCCACCCTTGATTGCCAAAGGCAATCAATCATCACCAAAGAAATCAGCAAGCGAACCCGCTACTTCCTCAACCTCGTCCTTCTTCTTAGAGAAATCAGGTTTGGAGAAGTTGGTTTTCATATTCCCCATAGAGGAAACCTTGAAGGTTTGTACTCGCTCACCTTTGGCAGGGCGCTTACCAGTTTTATCAATCCAATCACCCATCCCTGCCGATTGCCAGAGGTTCCAGCGTTCATCAGTAAGGCGCTGCTTTTCCAGAGCACCATTACGGAACTTGTTGGGGTACTTACCATTCTCCTTACCTACCGCCGCAAAGTAGTGGTAGAGGATGGAGTTTTTCAGGTGCTCGGTTTCTTCAGGGAACGCAGCACGAACTTCACGATAGAAGTGCTCGGCAAACACTTCGTTGCCGTGCTCTGCGTATTCATCAAGGCGCTGCGTTAGATAATCCAGCAGTTCGCTGCTGCCAACCAAATCAACAAGGCGAGCACGCTTGTAAGCAGAACTACCTTCATCACCAGTAGGAAGTTCTCCAACTGCGATGTACTTACCAATACAAGAGAAAACGTACTGATAGAAGGCACTCCAATCAGTTTCATCCCAATCAGTACCAAAATCCTTGTACCCGTGAAGGTGGTAAGGAGTTTCTTGGCAGAACTCACTCTTCAAGCGGTAGTAGTTACTAACCTCAACGATGAACTCACGGCGCGTGTAGGAGTGCCCGTTGTTTTCCAGAGGGAAGTTGGAAGTAACAACAATCTTAGGTGCTTTCTTCTTGTCAATACTGAAAGGAGATTTGTAAAGGCGGCGGATATGAAAGTTCCCAGTAGTACGAGTGAAGAGTATCTCAGCAGGGAAACCCTTTGCGGCATCATCAATATGGCAGATTTCTGTGGCAGGGGTTACGGGAGCAAACGCCGCCATATCATCCTTACCCTTCTTGAACGTACGCCCATCCAGTTCGCACAGGTTCATCAGGTTGCCAAGCGTATTTACCAGCAGGGATTTACCACTACCTCCATTAGAAGCATTCGCCAAACCATCACTAAACTTATCCACCACTACAACATAACGGCGGTTGCTTTGCTTGTGATGGCGATGGCACAAGTAACCAATAGCAAGTTCCAAACGAGCGAGCGCCTTTTCATCTACCTCGCCATCCTCCTCACGAGCAAGGTTCTCCACGAAATCCTTGAAGTGCGTATGGGTAGTGTTAGTTTCCCACTCATCTAACTTCTTCTGGTACTCCTTATGGAGTTCCTTGCGAGCATCAGGTTCCAGATACTCACCAGTATCAGGATGAATACCATAAACGCTAATAGATTGGAACTTCTCCTCAATCAGTTCTTTGGTTACAGGAGGAATGTATTCGCGAGCGATTACAGAAGAGTTCCACACAATAGTGTTCTCTTCTAAATCGGCATAAGGTTTGAGGTTGGAAACGGCATCAGCACTTATCTCCAACCAACCATTCGTGAAGTAGCGGTACGCGCTATGGCGTGTATCAGCAACAGGGTTCAACTCATATCTATCGGGGATGATACAGATAAACTCATCGCTAAAAGGATTAGTACCGCTGTGGAACTGAGCGGAAATATCATCACCCAACTTACCCAAATACGAAAACACCTTATTGGTAATGATGCGTAAGATTTTAGGGGTAATCTCTTCGCAGCGATTATCGCGAATGAAAACAAGAGTTTGAGTGGGAACTCCTTTCTCATCATCTCCCAGCACAAGGTTATGTACCCCAAGAGCAGGGAAGAAGTTACGCATCATCTTACGAATATTGCTCTTCTTGAAATCAACCAGTTCATCGTTGCCATCAATCTCCCAGAAAACGTGCGGGCAAGCAGGTTGATTGAGTTCGTCAGCAAACGATTTCAAGTAAGCATCGTTCCAAAGCACTTTGTACGTATCGGTGGCAGGCATAGGTTTGTTCCCTCGCTTGATTACCCCCGTATTATCGTACGACTTCTCTACGCTGTGTCGCAGATGGGGACACTACCTCGTGGGACTTTTTCTCTACGATTTCTCTACGCCACGTATAGTGTCTGGAAGGTACTGGTGACAAGGTGACAGACATCGTTTCTGCTGTGGAAACGTTCCAGCGTTTTGTCGCTGAGAACCCTTACAGCGGAACGGCACAGGAAATCGTCACGCTGTCACTTGGGATTGCCGAAGCATCTAAACGATTGGATGCCTCCACCTTTCGTCTCTACGCAGAGCAGTCGGGCATAGGGGACAAGGTGTTTTCCAAGTTGAAGGTGATTGGGAAAACACTTCTGTCCTTACAGGAGAAGGAACGTAGAGACGTCGTAAAGCAACTACCTGCCTCGTACAGCACCATTCACGTTCTCTGCTCCCTGACGTCAGAGGAACTGCTTACAGGGGCACGCAGCGGTGCCATCACCTCATCTTTGTCCGTACGGACAGCGAAGGACTACACGAAGCAAGTGAGGTTCCCTGCTCTGGCAGCGGCAGATGGAGAGAAAGGACGCTGGGGAACGAAGCAGGAGCATCTCTATGGCGTCTATCGCCCAGAGGACGTGCCGTTAGGAGCAGAGCAACTCCAATCGCTTCAAGAGGCGCTCAGGAAGGCGTGTGAGGAGTACGGGGTAGTGCTGAGGGGTGCCAACGCGGATGGCACCAGAACCTTGAAGCAGCAGGAGCGAGCAGAGCGAGAGGTGTTCTGGCGAGGGGTACTGGAACGAGAACTGACATCCAAATGGTTCAAGGGGATGCCAGAGGAGGTGAAGAAGCAGTTCAACCTGAAAACGATTGGGGAACTACACGAGACACCTCTTCGCTCCTTCACGGGGTTCCTCATCAACGCTGATGGAGGGAAGAAGGATTTCTGGGACAAGCACGGACAGGCGTACGTAGCGAAACTGAACTACCTGATGGAAAAGACGGAGGACAGGGCACAACGCTTCAACTTGAAGCGGCGCTTGGAGAACGTAGTGGCAGAAAGACGGGAGTTGGCAGTATGGAACAACACTCTGCTGAAACAGATTGGTTTCATTTAGCACAATAATAAATGTACCAAGAAATATAGTTGCGTGTTTTGTTTCGCAGAAGTGACAGGGTGACAAACCTCTGTCGTTGCTGGGTAAGGCAGCAGATTATCGGGTTATGTTACAGAATGCTAACAAAAGTATCTGCGTAACTAATAACTTATCTATATAATATAGATGTAACGGAAGCAGACATCAACGTTCATATGAAAAGTAAGTTATGGGAACAAGTTTGTCACCTCGTCACTTGTACGAGAGCAATAAAAACTCCAAGCGAGTAGTAACAGAAGAATGGTTGGAGAGGAAGATTGAAACTCTAAACATAAAGTTCAGATACTTCCTAACGCTATCATTCACATTCCAACAGAGAAACGTACTCAATCAGTACCTTGACAATCAGCACATCAAGAAAGTTATTCTGGATTTCTTTTATCCAAATAAAAAACCAAACGACAGAATAAGGTTATGGTTCTTTACTGAACCTCATTCCTCAGGAGCACTACATCTCCATATCTTTATAGAAGGAATGGACGGACTGAGTTGGTTGAGTAAGAATAATAGAAAGATTACTATCAACAAACGTACCCTATTTGACATCGTTGCCAGAGATTTCTCTATGGACGATGTGATGACAGAAGCACTAACCAATCACCTTCAACGATATATCCGCAAACTTGGTTATGGGAAACAAAGTGTTGATTGGAAGAGTATAGGAAGCATTCAACACAGATTACACTATGTCAATAAGTCATTATCATCAGTAGATTTTGATAAGTGGCAGCACCTTGATTACGAGAATAGCGATTTAGGAGAAATGAAGAATGGCAGATAGCACCCAGAGAGAAATCATAGAAGAGAAACTAAACTTCTTTTATGACAGATTGCTTGGACTGGACGAGAATGAACCAGAGGATTATGAATGTATATCCTACATAAAAGAACAGATAGGATACTACAAGAAAGAACTATTGAAAGAGGAGGAACGAGATTTTTTCTCCAATATCAATAAACTCTTCGGTACAGAATGAGATGTCACCTTGCCACCAAAATACGGAGTAATACTATTATGAGAAGCAACACAACAATCTGTCTTTCTTTTGGCAAAGATGAGATTGAACTTCTAACCCTGCTTGATGAAGGCAGAAAGAAAGAATACCTCTCTCGTTCTGCTTGGTTCAAAAATAAGATTAGAGAGGAGTATGGAAAAAAAGAAAACCTTCAAGGAGTTTCGTGACGATGTACGTAAGCGCAAGGTTAGGAAAGGAAGAAAGCGAAATGATGAATACTATTCTTCGCAAGGAACCAAAGCATCACCAGAAAAAGGAACGCGTCTTGGAGGAAGCACTTCGGTACTACTTCCAGAACCGAGAGCGAGAACGATGGCGCAAGGTGTAGAGATAAACCACTCACCACCCGCTCCTCAACAGGAGTTTTAGGAAAAGCGTAGAGGACGCTTACCGCCCCTCTACGCTTTTTATTTTATACTCTCAAAACAAACATAACGCGAACGCGACGGACGCGGCGAGCGACGAGGTGATAGATGCTCGTGTCACTCCGTCACCTCAGGAATAGCAAAGTCATTACCTCGCGAAATGATTTTGCCACCCAAACCAATATCCTTATCCATCTTCATCAAGTCAGCAGTAGCGAGACGGGTTAGATATTTTGAATAGTGCTTACGGAGGTACGTTTCTGTAACCCCCATATTTTCACAGAGAGCAGTACGAGAGGTGCCGTGTTGGAGACGTGTTGTGGCGTACAGGTGCCTAAGCGAATAGGGAACGAAGTGCTTACCCCATCGCTCATCCTCATTCGTGTAAGCAATCATCTTTTCAAACTTTTTCCTGAACTGACTGGTAGTGAAGGCAGTTCCATCCAAATGGCAGAACAGGAAATCATCTTTTTTCTTGTGCTTGGACTTCTCCCACACCCTCTTGGCAAACTCACCACCCATCGCATTCACTTCACGAGCACCCGTCTTGGTTGAAGGATGGACTTGGACTAAGCAGCAGATTTTTCCATTCATCCATTCGTCTGGGCGTTCTTGAAGTTGATAGAACTGAACGTCCTTGCGCTTCACCTTCACGAGTTCCCCAACACGCATCCCGCAGTTCGCAAGGAAGAAGAGCATCTGGTACGACACCCAGCAGTCCCAGAGGTGCTCCTGTGTCCCGTCGTACTGAGCGTTCAACCATTCCCGAACCAGACGAGCGAAGGAACTCCACTCGTGTGCTTCCCACGTTTCCCTCTTCACCTTGTCGTCTGTGATGAGGTTCTCGTTCTGGAATGGTAGTTTTGGTGAGAAGGGAACGTACCCGTTCTCCATCGCCCATTTCCAGCACTCCCTAATCATTCCCATCTCGTTCTGGATGGTGATTGCCTTTGGATGCTTGGGCGAACGGGTGTTGTGCTTCACCCGCCACGCTTGCCAGTCATTCCACTTGCGATAGGGGATGTTGCGAGCATCCGTCTTCGCTCCCAAAAAGGGCGTGAGGTAGTTCCTGAGTTTTCCAGCAATCAGTCCATACCGCTCCTCTGTGATGCTCTTGCGCCCTCTGTCCTCCTTGCTTTCCCAAGCGTCACGCACCAGAGCACGTTTGGTTTCAAGGAACTTCTCCACCACGCGTTCAACGGGAGTAGGCAGCACCCCAACACCCTGCTTCAACTGAACCCTCAGTTCCAGCACCATCTCCTCTGCTTTTGAGATGGCATCTGCCTTCTCAGTCACCTTCAACGACTTCCTGACGCCTTTGGTGCTCGGTACTGGGACACGTATCTGCCACGCACGTTCCTCAACGGGCAGATGAACCTGAGTATCCAGTCGCTTGTAGATGTAAGGGGTGCCCGCCTCAGGCGACACCCTGAGGTGCTTCAACTCTTCGTACAGGGAGTACGACTGCTTGTTGTCGCCTCTACTCCCCACAGCACTCCTCCTTGTGCCGAGAGAGCACCTTCAAGGAGAACTGGTGTGGGCGTCCTTCATCAGTCAGCACCCGTGCTGGAACCTTCCCGCACGTGGGACAGACGAAATGGTTCCTGCTGCTCGCAGCATCCCGAAGAGCGTTCTTCTGCTTCTGGCGTTGAGGGAGCATCCGTAGAGAAAACCCTTGCCGTACGACTTCTCTATGGAGAAGGTGACAAGGTGACACGTGAAACCAACGTGAAACGGAGCACCCAAGATGCCCCGTCACTCCGTCACGAGAACCCTACGTGAAACTCACGTGAAACGCCATTTTTGAGTGACAGATAGGGTTTTGTATCCCTGAACTACTCCCACTCAATAGTCCTGACAGAGGTTTTTTAGTGAGGGGCAGGGTTCTCAACACCCATTTTAGCACGTGAAACCCACGTGAAACCCAGTCGCACCAACAGGTCTCACCAA
>Ga0194117_10003272_pt1 | contig 16432 bp, 17 predicted proteins | sample TA2MahsurfametaG_FD_160579 | JGI IMG/M metagenome (GOLD analysis project Ga0194117, IMG submission 160579) | Freshwater microbial communities from Lake Tanganyika, Tanzania - TA2015009 Mahale N1 surface | ecosystem: Environmental > Aquatic > Freshwater > Lake | place: Tanzania: Lake Tanganyika...
TTAAAAATCATTATGATTTATTACGCGAAGAAGGCATGACTAAACAAGAGCTTCATCATGCTGGAAAGATTGCGTCAGTTATTCATGCTATAGGCAGGATAGCACCACCTATCTAATCATTTATAACCTATTACGCAATATCGCTTATAGGGATTTATATCGTAATCAAATTCTTTAGAACCTAAAAATTTAATTTCCGAAAGTTTGAATTTGTCAATAAAAGTTTCTAACGTTGGATTCGGGTTTTTTATCTTATATATAGGGTCATTAACTATATCTAGGCTCATAGATTGTAAGCATACTAATTTTCCTTTAGGTATGTTATTGAACCATTCTATTGAATCCATGTGTTCAACACTACAGTTGATAATCACATCATATTGATCATAGTTATAGGTATTAGCATCAGCTAGCTGATTCTTGAATGGATTAAATTCTTCAAACCGCCAGGCTTCAGTGAGTTTGTCTGCTATATCTATACACTCACTATCAATATCGATACCCATGATTTTCAAGCCTAGATGTGGATTTCGTATCATCAATACTATACCCATGACGTTATGCCAACATCCTAATACTAGTATGTTGCTTTGCGGTTGTAAATATGTCTCTAAAATCTCTGATAGCCATATCTTGCTATGCATCTGTCCATGACTAAAACTTTGAAAATCCATATGATTATTTAATTACTGCAGGTCATGTATAAATAAAACGATGGACTCAACGGGAGTCCTTTTCTATTTGTAAAAACAGGAGTAATTTATGAACAAAGTTATTGTTACTGGTTTGGTCGCATTAGGACTAGTCGGTTGTTTTAACAATAAAGAGGAAGTAGCAGTTGAAGCGGCTCCAGAAGCAGCACCAGCAGTTGAAGCGGCTCCAGAAGCAGCACCAGCAGTTGAAGGACCTCCAACAGCAGCACCTGCAGTTGAAGCAGCCCCAGCAGGGGTAGACGGCGGCAAGGCAGCCATTCCTTAATAGGGCTAAATAAAGTCATGTTCAATAATTCACATATATGGCAACCAAGATTAACCAGTAAAATGGAGAACTTCCTATGCGCCTATATCCTACCAGAAGATACAGGAGCGAAGGACTGACCGGAGTGTAAGTTGTTGATTTATATAGACTTTATACCCCGGGCATAAAAAACCCGGGGTTTTTCGTTTAATAGGCTTGACATTGTAATATAAAGGGTACATAATAAGGTCTGTGAATCATTAAGGAGACACAGATTAGTAAAACTTTAAAACAGGACTTGACTCGCATATGAAATTGTGCGATGATAGCAGACTAGTGTGAGATTGAGGAAACGAGGTCCTCGCAGCCGCACTTTAAATTTGCTGTGAACGGGCGGACTGTGGGATGAAGCACTTCTTGTAGTGTGAAAAATCGCAGGTTGGGGCATGACCCCAACATAGCAAAGTAAACTTTGCTATTCTAAAAGCAAATACTTTTCCAAGAAAATCAAGTGTATGCTTCTAGAATAGTAAATAATTTATTGCCCATCTAGCTCAGTTGGTAGAGCACCTGATTAGTAATCAGGATGTCGGCGGTTCGATCCCGTCGATGGGCACCACACTAAAGGTTATAGATGGCTCATATCATATTATGGAATAGTTATGAATTCACAAGACACTCTATTGTAAGACCTTTAGGTCCGCATCAGTTAGCGAGTTGGTTGAATTCTCAAGGCTATTCTGTTAAGGTCATTGACTTTTCAAGCCTTATGACAACAAGTGAATTAGTTAATATCACAAAAAAGTTTATTGATGATGACACGCTAGCGATAGGTGTCAGTAATACTTTTTGGGATAGTGAACAAAGCAAGACTATAGAACCCGATTGGGTATCAAGAGCAAGAGGGTTTTTAGAGAATTTATATCCTAGACTTGATTGGCTATTAGGCGGCAGTAGAAATAGTTATCTAACGCTAAACCTTAAAATGAAGTGGAACATCTTTGCAGGTTATAGCGAAGATAATCTACTAAAGTATCTTGATGAAAAGTCAAGATCGCTTAAGTTTAGAAAACCTTTTGACATACAGTGCAACAAAGGTCATTATCTTGATGGTATGCATATACAATCATCTGAAGTATTGCCAATTGAATTGAGTCGAGGCTGTCAATTTAAATGTAGATTTTGTAGATTCGCAGAATTAGGTAAAAAGAAAAATACATATATCCGAGATTATGCATTGATGAAGGATGAGTTTATAAGTAATTATGAAAGATTCGGCACTACACGCTATATGATGATGGATGATACTAGTAATGAGAGCATCGAAAAGTTAGAAGCCCTAGCAAAGATTAGCACTGACCTACCATTCAAACTTGAATGGGTAGGATATGTTAGATTAGATTTGATAGGCAACAAGCCTTACACTGCCGATCTATTATTAGATGCAGGGTTAAGAGCATGTTATTTTGGCATTGAAAGTTTTCATCCTGTCGCTAGTCAAGTCGTAGGTAAGGGCTGGAACGGCAAACACGGTAAAGACTTTTTATTGAAAGTCAAAGATAAATGGGGCGATAGAGTTGCTATAGAAGTGGGACTTATCGCCGGTCTTAATGGAGAGTCTGAGCAAGACTTGTACAACACTCAACGATGGTGTTTTGACAATAATATATATAGTTGGCGTTGGACAGCATTGAGCATAAGCAGGCATCCTGAACAACTATGGAAGAGCGAATTTGATTTAGAATATGAAAAATATGGATATAGGTTTTCGCCAGGCGAAAACTATGACTGGACTAGTGATTATTGGACTAGACAGAAAGCTATAGATATAGCAAGTAAATTAAATGAAGAACGAAGACAATTTGTATATTTAAATCCTTGGCATGCTGCTTTTGTTGCAAGTCTAGGTTATAGTTTTGATGAATTGTTTACAAAGAAAAACCATGAGTTAGATTATGATACCTTGAATAATCAGACTAAAGTTTTCTTGCAAAATTATATTAAATCTCAAGGTAGTTGAATAAGATTATTGGCCTATAGCTCAGTCGGTAGAGCATTTGACTGTTAATCAAAGTGTCCCTGGTTCGAGCCCAGGTAGGCCAGCCAATATTCTGTAGGTAAGGTGTGTTGCATAGGACATACCATGATAGTTCGCGGGTGCGGGGCGACTATCATTTTTGGACCCATCGTCTAACGGTTAGGACTCAGCCCTTTCACGGCTGCAATAGGGATTCGAATTCCCTTGGGTTCACCAATTTTACACCGGATAAGTGTTATGGTAGCACAGCAGCCTCCAAATCTGTTGGCGGGGGTTCGACTCCCTCATCCGGTACCAATGGCCCGTTAGATCAGTTGGTTAGATCGCATGCCTGTCACGCATGAGGCCACCGGTTCAAGTCCGGTACGGGTCGCCATAGTTTGGGTCTATCGTATAATGGCATATTATATCTGGCTCTTAACCAGAAAGATGCAGGTTCAAGTCCTGCTAGGCCCACCAAATATCATCCCGTCCTTAGATGTAGTAGGGAATGATTATACGGTAAAACATCTGTACAAAGTGCGAGGTTGTCTGTTGGTAGCATGAATACACTATGAGGTGAACAGAATAGTCTATGCTGCGTGGGGGTATAGATGAAATTAAGCCAAGTTGCCTTGATGGCACGGGTTAGCCCACGCCTTTTTTTAAAAATCTTTGATTAGAGATATATAGTTTTGAGAGTCCGAGAGCGAAGAGTCTAACCAACTACCTGGCTGCCGAGGATTTATCCGACCTGCTGTCATCTTCCCGAGTATTTAGGGTGTGCTGTGGTGGCACTGGAAACAGACAGGGGGCTATCCTGGCCCTTAAACGGACGGCAGCACTCTCACCCATATTTTATTATGGGCCTGTAGCTCAGTTGGGAGAGCGCCAGCTTTGCAAGCTGGATGTCGCAAGTTCGATCCTTGTCAGGTCCACCAATTTTAAAAATTATAGAAAGTGTGTCATGTTGCATCTAGTAAGTGATTTTACCGATAAGTTTTTTAGTTTCTTACTAGAAGACCCTGTCAGACCTAATATCCCGCATGTTGATCGGGTAGGACCCAATAAGGACATCTTTGTCATGCGTGATGAAGATGATAAGGTACAAGCGATAACCTGCGTAAGTTATCAAGTGACTGTGCCTACCAGCGAAGCCGAACTTTTTGAAATGTGTGATGAGCCTGTTATCGCAGTCTTTTACACTATATGGAGTTATAAGCCAGGCGCCGGCAGACAATTGATTTTTGATGCAACGCAATACATCAATGAGCATAGACCTGAGATTAGCAGATTTATTACTCTTAGTCCAAAGACCGAGATTGCTAAGAGATTTCATCTTAAGAACGGTGCAGTTACTTTTAGAGAAAATACTGACACGGTTAATTACGAATACAATTTCGCAGAGTGGAGAAGGGGTATCTCGACAGGCTCATAACCTGTAGGTCGGTGGTTCGATTCCATCCTCTGCAACCATAACAAGGAGTGTGCTATGTCTTACCCTAGAATCAAATTATGGGAAGCAACTATCAGGACATCTGATGGTAAAGAGTTCAAAGATCGTGTAGGCGCTCAAACTATTGAGGAAGCAAAATTGCTACTACAGCAACGACATGGACCTAGAGCAGTTCCATATCTACCTAGATTAATTCCAAGTTAATCTGTTGTAAAAATACAACTTGACAACGGATCAAGTAGGCAATACAATACACGTATTGATGCTGAAACAGCATCCGTTCTTTAAAACATTCAGATTTAAAATGTACGGCTAGCTGAATCAGCGGTTTGGGGTTTGAGTCTCAGAACCCGTGCCATATAGAAGCACATTATCCTTCGGCTCTCTAGCATAAGGGGCTAGAGCAAGGTTTAACAATAGTGTGCTTCTATATGGTTTTATGTATCGGTGGCGGAGTGGTTTAACGCAACGGATTGCAAATCCGTAAAATCGTCAGTTCGAATCTGACCCGGTACTCCAAGAACGTTCCGACTCATAATCGGATAGTGTGCGTCCGCACGATGAGAAGTGAGATTATGACTCATAGGACCTTACCCTTAGGTAGTAAAGGGCGCTGGCAATGCGACAACTTCCCCTGGGTCGTGAAGCGGATGGAAGCATGTGTGATGGTATTGAGACCTGTAAAGGCAACTCAATATTTGATGTGCTATAGTGACCGCCGCAGGGGGAGAGCAACTTATACGGGCAAGCGGTGAAGTTGGAGAGTCACACCAGACTGTAAATCTGGCGCCATAGGCTGAGTAGGTTCGAATCCTTCCTTTCCCACCAAATTTAGGGACAATAGCTCAGTTGGTAGAGCAAAGTGTTGATAACGCTTAGGTCCATGGTTCAAGTCCATGTTGTCCCACCAAGTTTATGGAGACGTGGCTGAGTGGTCTAAAGCAGCAGGTTGCTAACCTGTCGTCGGGATTAATTCTGACCGTTGGTTCGAATCCAACCGTCTCCGCCATAAACCGGTTGAGGGATCATCCAACGGTAGGATAGCGGACTTTGACTCCGTTCATCTTGGTTCGAATCCAAGTCCCTCAGCCAATGGCAGTGTAGCATAGCGGCTGATGCACTTCCTTCATACGGAATAGATCGTGTGTTCGAATCACACCACTGCTACCAATGGTGGCTGTCGTCAAGCGGTTAAGACCATGGATTGTGATTCCATTATACGTGGGTTCGATTCCCACCAGTCACCCCACTTATAAATAATTTGATGAATGCTACTAAATTTTATGGCATAGGTTTTAATGACCCACAAGACTTCATAGTATCTTGGAATCTAGGAAACTCATGCAACTGGAAATGTGAATACTGCCCGTCATATTTAAATGACGGTAGTGTATACTGGACGAGCAATGATATTATCAAAACAGTATTGTTGCAGATTAAGAATCATTTTAAAGATAGACAGATACGATTAGAGTTCACAGGCGGTGAAGTGACCACAAAGCCTGACTTTATAGAATTGATGCAATTCTGTAAGGAGCAGGGTTTTAAGAATCATATCAATACAAATGCTAGTAGAACAGTTGCATATTGGGAAAAATTAGCGCCGCATTTATATAGTGCATACTGTACTTTTCATCCAACCAATGCTGATAAAGAGCATTTTGAAAAAGTCATTGACACGATGCTACAACAAGGTTGTCATCCTGTCATATCTCTCGCAATGGTTAAAGATTTATTTTGGGATTTAGTAGAATACAAAAAATACCTAGAAGAAAAATACAAAGGCGTTGCGCATATCGATATCATCATGCTTTATGATAAAGAACAGACTAAAGCATATCAAGGCTATTTCTATGACTACGATCAATCACAACGATCATATTTAAGTTTTTATTCAGGTAAAAATTATGTATTAGAATTTGAAGATAATACCTTACGAGAACTTAGTAATGCTGAGATACAAGATGAAAAGTTAAATGATTTTTCGGGCTGGTTATGCGGAAGCAAGTTAAACATGATCAGTATCGACTATAATGGCGGCGCTAGCATAAGCGTATGTAACCAACGAAGACCCATAAACATCAGATCAGAAGATTTTGATCAGATGTTGTCTCCCAAAATTTGTCAGGCTACAGAGTGTAGGAATCCAAGTGATTTAAGAATATTAAAAATTCTTGAGCATAAGGCTTGACTTTTTCAATAAAATATTATATTATTATTATAGGAGTAATTATGAAATCAGTTAAACCCTAGTGTCATATTGGTTCCAATGTACGGACTAGTATGGCACATTAAATTACATAGTACAGACATTGGGACCTTAGCTCAGTCGGTAGAGCAGTAGACTTTTAATCTATTGGTCGGGAGTTCGAACCTCCCAGGTCCTACCATCTGCCCTTAGCTCAGATGGATAGAGCAACAGCCTTCTAAGCTGTAGGTCAGTGGTTCGAATCCACTAGGGCAGGCCATTTTAATGTAAATATGAACATGAATGATAATGAAAATAAAATATTTTGGTTCTTTAAAGAGCCGCGTTCGGGTAGTACTTGGCTAAGTTATGTACTTACACACAAACTCAAACGACCGATTGTACATGTTGATAAATCTTTTGAGTTAAATGATGAAGTGGGTAAAATCAATTTGCCCTTTAATAGTTTAGGTGATGAACTGTTATCCGGAAAGTTAAATTACAACACGCCGGGTACCTGTTATGCCACTCATAGATTCGAACTATTGACCGGTCTAAGTGTATATAAAGACCCGCCTATCATAATACGCTCAATCAGGCGTAATCTGACAGAATTGATATTAAGCACAATGGCTGTAGATATCAGCGGTTGGCGTTTGACACATATGTATAAGGATCCTATAAAGAATGCCTTACCATCACATACACTACACAATTTAGTTAAGAATCCTGTCTTGGTAGAAAAACCGGATCTAATGAGGTATATGATCAAAATAAAGCGCAGAGATGAATTATGGAATGCATATTCTAATAATTTTGAAAATTATACTATTGTATACGAAGATTTAGAAGGGGGAGTTAATATCCCTTTATACGAAGGAACGATTAAGTTCGGCGACTATGATGATCGTATAATCAAGACACCTGACTATAAACGTGAGTTGTTCTCTAACTATGATCAAGTTGTTGAATGGGTTAATGAGTTCTCTCAAACGATGAAAATCCTAAGGTAATATTTTAACATGAAGGTCACGACCTATAATGAAAACATAATTCATCTACAGTTTGCTTGCCAAAAAGAACTGACTATGACAATGTGCCGCGCTCAAGAGTTCTATGAGTGTAATAGCGACAGGTTACGGGGTAAGATTTTTACTATGGAAGAATTTATAGATCATTATGTAGACAAAGATGGGTACTTTGATTATTTTAGTTTTTGGTCTGGATTTAATATTCCCGGCCCTGTGTTAGAAGATTTTTTTGAATTATTTGATTTAACCTATAGAGAAAAAGAATTAAGAAAGGTAACTAGAAAACTTAAGAATAAGTTGTATTATGTAATTAGCACTAAAATATCAGATAAGCGCACACTAAATCACGAATTGATACATGCTCACTATTATCTTCATCCTTCATATAAACAAAAAGTTGATGTCTTGATCAGACATATGGATAAAGATGTAAAAAAAGATGTAATACGAGTATTAAAACAATGGGGCTATGCATCAAATGTGATCAATGACGAAATAAATGCTTATATGGCTACCAGTTCACATAAGTATCTTATAGAAGTATTAGATTTACAAAAAGTTAGAAAAGAGGATATGAAGCCATTTGTAGATTTGGCGAGAAAGATTTTGCGGGGTTGACATAGAGGTTGTGTTCTAGCCTTCCAAGCTAGCTAGAGGGGTTCGATTCCCCTACCCCGCTCCAATATAAAGAGGTTATATGTTAGATAGTAAACAATTAGCACTAGTGTATCTTATGGAAGAATGTAATAGGATGAGTTCATTCTGTGCAAAGAATATTCATAGTACAAACAAAAAGCAATTGGCTTCACAAGTTGAAGAACGAATCGCAACTATTTTCAATGCTATGAAAGAAGTAGGCGAAGAGTTTAAAGTCAATGAACAGAACGTTGAAAAGTGTCTATTTGAAGAGGTTGATAGACGGAATAAAGAACGCTAATAAAGCCCAGGTGGTGGAATGGTATACACGGTGGTCTTAGAAGCCACTGCCGAAAGGCATGGAGGTTCAAGTCCTCTCTTGGGCACCATTTAATTAACGATGCAACTAATCACAAGAAAAATAATCAATAGTGATATCACATTTAAAGATGTGAACAGCCATAACCTTTATCAGAAAGACAAATCATATAGTTTTTCTGATTTAAATAGGCAGATAGACATCATTAAAAACATACTTCAGTTTAAACACAATTGTGTTCAAGGTCAGACGATACTGATAGGAATTACTCCTCGCACATTGCAAGTTGCTGCCTTTTTTGCCTGTGCAGAATTAGGATTGATAGTTGTCATAGCAGATCACAGTAGAAATGATAACTGGATAGATCCGAAATATGTCGATCCTAAAACACAAAGTTTATTGCCTATAGACTATTTTTTAGTCACTAGCGATGAACATCCCATTCCTAAATATGAACTATTCTATAAGATTTGTAATACGACTGTGGTCGTTAAGGATTTAGAAAGTTTAGATGATAGTGTCAATGAATACATAGGTTGTAAACACGATAGTATTTTACTTAAGTGTACAAGTAGCGGTACTACTGGAACTGCCAAATTAGTAACGCATACACATGAATTTTTATATGCTTTAATACATAGAAACAAAACATCTTTCTATGGCAGCGTATGCATGGCTCACAACTTGAATCACGGTAGCAGCCCCGCAACTTATTTCTTGCCTAGCCTCTGCTCCAAAGATACAAAAGTTTTTGTGTCTTATATGATAACTTATATCACTGAGCTAAACCTAAGCAAAGATTTACTTGATATGGCGTTGCATAAGTTTAATCAATATCAATTTGATCACTTAATGATACCATATTCCTATATGATAGATAATTTTTTAAGGTTGGGATCCTATCCGAATTTGAATCTTTATACACTTTCAACTATAAAGAAAGATTGGTTACCCTATCATTTAGATGGCAGAGTTAAGAATATAATTAGTATATTTGGTAGTAATGAGACTAGTGGTCCTACATTTATCAATGAGATAGCAGATATAGATTTCTCTGAGAATAAGTATAGGATAGTTGATAATTTTTATGATATTAATTTAATAGATGATCAACTTTTAGAGGTGTCTATGCCCATATATGGTACTAAGATAGTAACGAACGATGTGTTTGACAAAAATGGCATCAATTACTTTCATAAGGGTAGAAATGACCTATATAGAGTCAATGGGCACGAAGTTAATGTCAAGCATTATGATAAGATTGTTAAAGATGTGTTTGATGGAGATATCATCATAGACACGACTAAAGATAAGTTATATCTTGCAATATGGCAAGATGTTGAGCATCTATCAGACAATGTAATTAACATCACAAATAAAATAAAACAGGATAGTTGGGGTCTGCATACTATCAATAAATATAAATTGCTAGATAGGACTAAATTTATGACAGGTGTAAAATTAGATATGGAATTATTAAGAGATTATTTTAGAAAATTCGTCTGACAACTGATATGCGTATCCAAAATGCTTGTTGCATACAGGCATTAAAAGTATAATATATCTGTTGTCTAGTTTACAAAGAACAGGAGATATATTATGAAAACGGTAACCTTTGAAAACATATACAACAAACAAAAGTTTTCGGGAATGGAAAGAAAAGATCGCAAATTCATCGACGGGGTAGAGTATATCAAGTTATATAAATTTGGGACCAAGCAGGAAGTCTTTGTGCGCAAAGATTTTTTGAAAAGGGTTAACAGTCATCAATGATTAAAAAAAGCATAGAACATTTAGAAAAGAGCCAAGAGGATTATTTCAGTCATCTTGTATGGGCCGAGACCTCGGGACTGCGGTTGATTTGGTCAGGTATCGCCAGTCTCATTCATGGTTTAGTACCGGGTTTATTTCCTGGCACTGCGGCAATGACAGTCATGGATCTGTATCATAAAAGATTGGTAGATCATCCTAACAAAGACTATCAAGAATATATGAATTCAAAAAAGTGACATTTACATTCGATTAACAATAAGAGGAAATTATGGCAGTTTTAGCATTAGATGTTTCAGGAACTCCTAGACAATGGATTTCTTACGATGACGCTATCACCTATCACGCGAAGAAATCTGTAGCATGGACCTTAGGAGATATCATTGCAAAGTATCGCGGCGGAACACAAGAAGATGGAACAGAATCATATTTAGAAACTCCTAGCATAATCGCTATCAGAGGGCATGGATTTAATCCTGCAAGACATGGTCGTGTAGCATTGACTAACCGCACATTATTCGGTCGTGATCGTCATATCTGTGCATATTGCGGTGGACATTTTCCTAATAGTGGAGCATTAAGCCGAGATCATATTGTTCCACGCAGCAAGGGAGGTGTTGATGATTGGATGAATGTTGTTAGCGCATGTAAGCGTTGTAACACACATAAGGGAAACAAAACATTAAAGGAGGCAAAACTTGAATTGATCTATATTCCCTATGCACCCAATCACTTTGAGAATCTTATTTTACAGAATAGAAATATACTTGCTGATCAAATGGACTATCTATTATCAGGTGTTCCAAAGCATAGTAGAGTAATTCTAAACTCATAGTAGCATAAGTTAAATAACTTTAAGCCCATATAGCACAGCGGTAGTGCAGCGGTTTTGTAAACCGCAGGTCGGGAGTTCGAATCTCTCTGTGGGCACCATCTTTGCGAATAATAATCATTCAATCTTGTACAGCCTATTTACTGTACAAAAGTTGTATTTTTGGCCAGCTTGTATAAATAGATTTGCGCGTCATGCGCCATACCTATCAGGAGTTTGATTATGAAGAAGTTTGTTATTGGTTTTTTGGCACTAGTCTCTGTATCAGCAATGGCACAGGACCGTGTATCAAAGTTTGACAAGAACGGTGACGCAAAGGTAGACTTTGCTGAAATCACAGCAGTTTGTGAAGTAAGCAAGAGTTTATACGAAAAAGCAGATAAAAATGCGGATGGTTTTTTAAACAATTCAGAATTACAAGTAGCACGCCGTTATGTATTAGATCGTTGCAATAAGGAAGCAAAGAACGCCTGATAGGTGTTTTTATAAATCCACTCCAGAGGATTTAGGGGCGATAGAAATATCGCCCTTTTCTTTTGTCTTATAAATATTTTGCTACATGTACAATTACAATGAAATTAAAACGGTTCACCTTGAGATTACTGAAAGGTGCAACGCTAGTTGTCCGCAATGTGGCAGGAATATCAATGGGGGAGAAGTAAACCCATATATTAAAGATAGAGAGCTTCAATTTACCGATATACAAAAGATATTCACAGAACCTTTTATAAAACAACTATCACATATCTATATGTGTGGAAATTACGGGGATCCTATCGTAGCAAAAGATACATTACAATCTTTGCGTTATTTTAGGACAGTAAATCCTAATATTAAGTTAAGCATGAATACTAATGCTAGCGCTAGGACAGATGATTACTGGATAGAGTTAGCAGATATATTAAAACCTAACGGACATGTTATTTTCAGTATAGACGGCTTAAGTGATACTAATCATATCTACAGAAGAAATACAAATTGGGATAAAATCATCTCAAATGTAAAAGCATATATAAACGCAGGCGGAATAGCGCACTGGGAATATATTGTGTTCGCACATAACGAACATCAAGTAGAAGAAGCTAAAAAGATTTCAGAGGATCTAGGATTTAAATACTTTCAAATCAAGAAAACATCAAGATTTTATTCGGCATTATCTGGTCATGTAAGACAAGGTTCAAAATTTGTTGATAGGAAAGGAAACGAAATTGAGATAAAGATGCCGCAAGATGTTTCATATAGGAATGAAGGATTAAAAAATTTTGACTCACAAATAATACCTGCCACACGATTGCCTACTACTTACAACGAGATTAAAGATAAATTGACTCCAGAATTATTTCAGCACAGTGCTATAGAATTATATGATAAGACTGAGATTGATTGTAAAGTAAAGAAAGAAAAGAATCTTTATATCACAGCAGAGGGTATAGTAATGCCTTGTTGCTGGATAGCTAGTACTATGTATAGTTGGCATCATATGTATAAAAGGACACAAATCTGGAATTATATAAATAGGGTAGGTCTTGATAATATTAACGCACATAATTATTCTATCAAGCAAATTTTAGAAGGTGATTTTTTTAAATTGATCGAGTCAACCTGGGAAATACCAACTTGCAAAAAGGGTAAGTTGACTATTTGCGCTAAGACATGCGGTAAAGATTTGGAAACATTTAGTAAGCAATATGCTTGATTTATCACTAAACTGATGTATAATATTAGTTAGTATCGGAGTATAGGTCAGCCTGGTAGACCGCTTGCTTTGGGAGCAAGATGTCGGGAGTTCGAATCTCTCTACTCCGACCATGATCTTTAAAAACTTGTGCGGGATTAACTCAGTGGTAGAGTAGCGCCTTTACACGGCGAATGTCGGGAGTTCGACCCTCTCATCCCGCACCAATCATATGCCTCGGTGGTGAAATTGGTATACACAACAGACTTAAAATCTGTCGGCTTAGGCTATGCCGGTTCAAGTCCGGCCCGAGGCACCATATACTGCCCCCATAGCTCAATTGGTTAGAGCGCACGACTCATAATCGTGGGGTTCCAGGTTCAAGTCCTGGTGGGGGCACCATTTTTTATATATATCTATAATACAGCCTGTATCCTGGTAAATACTAATGAGGAAGTTAACCAATCCTCTGGAGGAAATAAACATGGATGCATTAAAAAACATGATGACTATAGCACAAGACTTTCTAGGTCATATCACACACCTAGGCGTAAAGTTGATTGCTGCAGGAGTCGTATTGCAGATCCTGTTTGGTGCGGCAGTACCATTCTTAGGACTTGATGTAGTAGGTGCAATTACAAGCTTTGTAGGCGCACTTGGCGAAAAAGGTCTAGTAGGCTTAATCGCATTGGCTGTTATTTATTGGTCATTCAAGAAGTAACACCAACTGTCGCACAGATATGCGGGCCCGCTGTAACAAGCGGGTCTTTTTTTGGTGTCATCAAAATGCAATAATAAAATCTCCTACATTCTGTAAATATTTGCGAAACAAGGAGATATATAATGAAAATCAAAATGGCAGTTTTTGCTGCATTTCTTACAGTCTTATCAACAAATAGTTTAGCAGAAGATTTACAAGAAGTTACGATCACAAGCATCCGCGATTCAGCAATAGTCGCAGCAGAGCAACAAAAGAACGCAGACGGCGTTACCAATGTTGTAGCAAGTGATACAGTTGGCAAGTTGCCAGATAGCAATATTGCTGAAGCATTACAGCGTGTTGCTGGTATATCAATTCAAAGAGACCAGGGTGAAGGTCGTTATATCAATGTTCGTGGTGCTCCAAGCGAGTTCACAAACATCACAGTCAATGGTGTAAGCTTACCAGCACCAGATCCATTCACCAGAGCAATCGACCTTGATACGATTCCAAGTAACATTGCTGACAGTCTCGAAATCAATAAGACATTGACACCAGATCAAGAAGCAGATAGCATTGCTGGCGCAGTCAATATCAAAACACAAAGTCCATTCAAGAAAATTGGTTTTCAGTTCCGTGCTGAGAGTGGCAGTTCATACAATCAGTTTGGTGGCACCAACGACAAGCGTGGTGCATTTACCGTAAGCGATACAATGTTCAATGATACATTTGGTATATTGTTGTCAGCAAGTTACAGTGAAACAGATCGTCAAGTTGACAACATTGAAACTGTTTGGGCCCGTTATAGTGTAGCAGATGTTACTTGTTTAGCAATAGGTTGTCCATCAACACAAGTATTTGCTCCAGTAGAGTCATTGTTCAAGGACTATGACACAAACCGTGAGCGTGTTGCTTTCACAAGTGCATTAGAATATCGTCCAAGCGACGAAACAAAGATTTATCTAAACTCAACTTGGTCACGATATACAGACGATGAATATCGTAATCGTTTGAGCATCCTTTATAGCGAAGGTAGAATCGTCAGTGGTTCAACTGACCTAAAGGGATCATTTACAACTCCACGCATTGAGAAGCAGATTCGCCATCGTATTCAACAGAATCATATCATATCAAATGAACTTGGTTTGAAACAAGATTTGGGTGAGGGTGTTCTAAAGGCAAGTGTCTCATACGCTACCGCAAAACAAGATTACCCACGCCGTGATGAGTTGTTATTCCGTAGTTCATTGCGTCCAACAATCAGTTATGATTACAGCAACAACAGCAAAGAGCCAGTGATCTCATTGTTCAATACAAAAGAACATTTAGACATTAGCAAATATGCTTTCCGTGAAAATGCTTATCGTAACTCTGTAACACAAGAAGATACATTGGCATTTACAACTGACTATGAAGTTGGTATGTACAAGTTTGGTGTAAAGTATAGCGACAGCGAAAGAGCAACAGATGGCTCGCGCTGGAGAAATCGTGCCACTACAGCAGCACCAAAAACTAATCTTGCTGGTTTCTTGATTGATGAAGAATCAAAGAACTATCAGTATCTACTTGGTAACAAAATCAATCAAAGTTTGGCTGATGAGTATTTTGATCTAACAAAAGCAAGTTCACCAATCAGAGTAGAACAGTCATTGACAGAAGATTATAATGTTGATGAGAAGATTAGTGCTGCTTATGGTATGGTAAAGTATAAGGCAGACAAACTTGGTGTTGTTGCTGGTGTTCGTGTAGAGAATACAAAGAACGAAGGCAGTGCACCTGTATTCAATACTGTTACCAGTGCGATCAAAACACAATCAAGCGAAAACGATTATACTCATATCTTTCCAGGTGTCACTGTTCGTTATGCTTTCAATGATGGTTTGATTGGTCGTGTTGCATTGACAAGAAGCATGGCTCGTCCAAACTTTGATGACATTGTTCCAAGAGCAGTTGAAAGTCAAGAAGGCACACAGTTAGTTGTAACAACAGGCAATCCTGATCTCAACGCAACACTATCAAACAATGTTGACCTATCATTGGAATATTATTTTGATGATATCGGTATTGCCAGCGTCAGTGCGTTCTATAAGGATCTAAAGGATTATAACTATGTTCTACGCACAAATGGAACATATATCAATAATCCAGCAATCCTTGTTCGTCCAGAAAATGCACCGAAGGGTGAAATCACTGGCGTTGAAGTAAACTTCCAGAAGCAGTTAAAAAATGGCTTGGGATTGTTTGCCAACTATACCATTGCTGACGCAAGTATTGATGTAGGTCGTGCATATGCTGGTCGTAATAAGTTTCCACTTCCAGGACAAAGTGATTACACAGGTAATGTTGCTGTGTTCTACGAAAAGGGTAAGATTAGCGCAAGACTAAGTTATACTGATCGTGGTGAGTTCTTGAACGAAATCAATGCCGATGATGGTGCATTGGATCTATACTGGGACGGTCGTGGTCAACTTGACTTCACAGCAGGTTATAAAGTTGATAAGAATATCGAGGCTGTGCTTGAAGCCAAGAATCTAACCAATAGTGCTGGTGTTCGTTATTACGGATCTAAGAGCCGTGTATATGAATATGAGAAGTTTGGTTACAGTATATACTTTGGTATAAAATACAAGAAGTAATGAACAAGGCAATTCGTAAAATATACGACTATTTGAAAACAATATTATAGTAATATTTTATACTGCCTAAAATCCTTGTAAATACATCATGTCCCAGTAACATGGGACACAATGCCATTGTAAGATGGCGCAACAAGGAGAAAGTAGATATGCGTAAATATATAGCAATTGCTATTTTGGGTGTAATAGCCTCAACTACTGCATCAGCACTTGAT
>Ga0194117_10003278_pt1 | contig 16411 bp, 12 predicted proteins | sample TA2MahsurfametaG_FD_160579 | JGI IMG/M metagenome (GOLD analysis project Ga0194117, IMG submission 160579) | Freshwater microbial communities from Lake Tanganyika, Tanzania - TA2015009 Mahale N1 surface | ecosystem: Environmental > Aquatic > Freshwater > Lake | place: Tanzania: Lake Tanganyika...
AAACTGATAATTGGCTCTTTGATTACATTAAAACTCTAAAACCCTAAGTAAGAATTTTTGAAATTTATTTTTATTGAGTCTCGCTTTGATCTTCAGTACAACTTTATTATAATCCGCATACCTAAGCAAACAGATACAAAAGAAAGAGAACTGCTTCGCTATAATTTAAACATGTGGCTGTTAACTCTTATCCTCTTCTTCCTAGAACACTCTTTCGCTCAGACCGTTCCTCTCTATCTACGCAAAACCACTGTTTCAAATAAATACATGCATACGTTATCCCTATCTTTAAACCATATCTTTAATTCATAATACTATGGCTCCTGGAATATTACTCTTACTACCTATAATTACTCTGAATATTCGAAATCTAACCTACAATTCCTATATGCAACATCAATCAACTCGATTTCATCTGGGGTGTGTAAATCAGGAATTTAGATAAATGTCGCCAAAATTTATTAATAGAAAACAACTCTAACTTTACAAAATGTTACCTTTGCAAACAAGCAGGCACATCCCATGATTTGGATTTCACAGCGTATTTTTATTTTTCTATTACCAAAAGATGTGCCTTTTATGATTACGGCTGTAAAACATGACACCAACCTCACCAATGGTAGCTACAAAGTGTAATTCTTTACCGATAAGATTTTTGCAGAGACTTGCTTTTACGACTCTACCAAAACTATCAAAGATAAAGTCTATTTATTACCTTCGCTATCAAATATGTTTATAGATAACCCAAAATACGTCAATTTGACATCCAAATCAAACTTTATCTATGAATTGGATGAGAACAGGACTTTTCTTACTTTTTATCTCAACTATTATACGTATACTTCTCGATAACACTTTATAGCTATTGAAGCTATGGCTCTATGCCCCAATTCATTCAAATTTGCATAGTACAACTTATCTATGGGTATATCAGATAAAAATTGGTTTAGTTTTTAGCCGACTAATTCAATTGGCAATAAATATCGAAGTGTATTATTGTAATATCCTTTTTCAAATGATACCAATGTCATGATGGGGATGGGGATCACTGGACTATCCTTTTAAAGTCTTAAATCTGCATCTTTCTCTAATATCTTTGTTTCTTTCAATATCTCACAGGGATACGACTCTAATGGTGGCTATATGAGCTACCTTGGCAATTTGAGCTATAATATCATCAATCCATTGAACTGCTATGGTTTCTATTGGATGTTTGGCTAGTTGGGAGCGTGTCCCAGCAACCTTATTTAGTACAATAAAACGCACTGCATTTGTCCCAGCGGTACTACCTTAAGTTAAACATCAGGAAGCTGTATTGACTGCAAACTCTTATTTGACGAGACTTGTGGCAGCTGCAACTTAGCTAAATGTTTAGGTTGCATCAGTGGACTTTACTTATACAAAACTGCAAAAAAATAAATATGCTTAAACTGCACGAAGCTATACGGATTAAGATGTAGATAGTGTTCCGAACGTGAATGCCTTAAGTGTGATAACAACTTTACTCTAAAATCTAAATGTCTCTAATGTGATAAAAATTTCAAGCTAATCAACAACACCTGTCAGTGTTTGGGTTTAGGACTCACTTTTTCTAACTTTTAATGCATGCGGTGCTAGGATCTAAAGGACTCTTCGTCTAGCTGTAACGCAACAGTTCGATTAGAGTCCTACCAAAGCGGCAACACTCTCTACTTCTGGTTCAAATAAGATGAAGGCAGATAGCAAATACTATTCAGGTCTTCCGTCCAATTCAACGTGGTTGTTAAGTCAAATGGCAGTTCAATGAGTTTCCTCTATCGCTAATAGACTGGCATCTTTGTGACAGATCTCTCTGGCTTACATCAAGTGTCCTACCTCAGAGTTTAACTCCTCAATCAACACTAAACTATAACTAATGGCAGTTACACTCCCACCACTTTCAGCGTCAGTCCTGTACAAGCCACTGCTTACTTCAGTGAGTTCATTCGTTCTCTTGCGATCGTAAGGAACTACGCTATCGTGGCTACTCTACTGTTTTGTTTCGGAGTATTCCACAAACTTTCAAAAAGTCTTACGATTGTGTTGGTTATGTGCCTGACTCAGTCTAATCTGCCTAACTCCCTGGGAGTAGCCAACGATATCCTCCACATTAACTCTCCTTTCGAATGGGTGAATGTCTAATTGGGATGGGATCTGCCGATACTAGAGTGTGACTAGTTGCGCTTTGTTGCCTATGGCTTCAACGAATCCGTTATCAATCTAGCTTTTGAGCTCTACATAGTAGGCATCGCATCTGCTCTGCTGATTGCTTTTGTGAGAGGCTATCTGCAGACCAAACTGCGGACCAAGTAAAAAGCTGAACGCCACTTTGCATGGAGGAATATTTTGGCGCATAGTAGGGAGTACTTGCTGTAGAATATCCTCAACTTGCATGCTCTGCTCGGTTTTCCTGCGATACTACAACTCAAATTGATCATTTCCCAAGGCTCTGTGGGCATCATCAAAAATATAGCTAACTTCCTCTCTGCCACTTACCTGTTGGCGATGCCCTGCCTGCTCATTACCCTTTGTTTGCTCAAATATTGGTACCGCTCAGTCGTTTTACTATTTAACAGCTTGACGAGGACTCGACTGACAGTTGCTCTTTGGATAATGACAACCCTACACCCCTATCTCACCTGTATTGCTAGTCTCTTCGTGACAGCTCCGCTCAATCTGTATCTAATTATGGCATTTAATGGATTATTGCTGGTTCTGTGGGGGATGTGCCTGAATTTGGCTCGCAGTAAAGTGAACTATGTGTCGGATTTAGTGAAACAGGGATGCGTGTTGTATCTGAGTGTAAGTCTGTTGTTCAACAGCGAAGACGGGTCAGTACTCAAAGTTGCTCTCTTCTGTGTTTTGATGATTGTGTGCGTTGAGCTATTTTAGATTTTATTCAAGACAGTGATGCTGGTTCTAGTCAATAAACGAATAATCAAAAGTGACACTTGCAGTTCCGCTGAGATAGACGAAGAGAAGCCAATAAAGCTTGAACCATAATCGAGGGGGGAATGATATTAATCGTAATGACTATTTCATCCTTTGATATTCATCAAATATGATTGATTCCATTCATTCCGAAATCCATATTTGCGAAACTCATGTACCCCCACCGAATACTACTACCAAATTCACAAAACATTTGATTTGAATTACTACTAGATGGAAAATTTGGATACATATTTATCTCAAGTTTTCGATGTTATAAGTTAGTTTTCAAAGCTGTTGAAGTACTTAGCCCTTTCATCATGATTACTGGGATGATATTTTTCTAAAAAATTATGCAGCTAAAATAGCTTGAAAACGTTCAAATAGTTTTTAGACATTCTAAACTTTTATATTTTAGACATCAACTAACACATAGTTGACTTTTTATCGGATCTGCTATTTTATTTTTTCAATAAACATACCCTTCTGTAACTGAATATTTTATCTATCATTTTGTATTTTACACATCTTACAAATGCATAAAATTCAACGAGTAGAGGCTTAATTGATTAGAAAGTTTAAACAGATTGAATTGTGAAATTTCTATCTTATTTCACATTTTTAGAAGCTGATTTAATGACTCACGAGAGTAATGCTTCTGATATTCAGAATTAAGTGGATAAATAATTGCAGCAGCATATAGTAGCAAATCAATATAATTAAGAATGTAGTGACTTGAAGCAATCAAGATATTAAAAGACATAATTAAACCAATATCTTTAGCGGTTTTTTGATGAAAAAAATTTATATAAACTTAAAAAACTCTAAGATAAATTTGAATCCAACTAAGAAATTTGGGTGTAAATGCTTATTTTTTGACCAAACATCCAGGAGTCAATTAAATTCGTATTCTTTTTGGTGTTGATGTGATTGTACTTTATATAAGTATTGTAAATGCCTGTCATTTTCTAAAGCTACGAAAACCAAATTTAAAAAAAATAAGTGTAGTATCAGTCAGGAGAAAACGTATAAGAATTATTCTAAAAAATGATAGAAATATATGAAATTGCTGATGAACTAGGGTTTTCCATCGACATCAACGATGTAATCATAGTAATGAAGAATGACAAAACTAGAAAAATCAATCCAGACGAAGAAATAGATACCCTCATTCAATAATCATAAGGCAACAACCTAGAATTGGTACTTGTCTGTCCGCACGAAGAAGGCGCAGTGCTGATCTAGTATATAATTGACAAAAAATACTGCTACTTTGAAAACTACGTCAATAAAAATGACCAACTTGAAAACTTCATCAGTAATCTTTGCAAAAAGATCAACTACTAAAAGAAGTATTAGATAAAAGTGAACGGCCATAAGAATAACCCCAAATCTCCATTTGAAAAAAAGACTATTAAACAACTGATGGCGTCATCAAGTTCGCAAAAGATCGTAATCGAAATCAATTAGTCTATTAAAAGTAAAGATAAGATTCTTTAATAAAAACCCTAGTCAAAGAAAATATAGAAAGATTGTGTCAAAGAGTAAAAATCAATTTCTAAGAAAGTAGAGCCCTTCGAGAAAAAATAAAGCCCAGTTTAATAAAAACCATTTAAATATAAAAATTAAGTCCTTTATAAAGTGCCAAGTAAACCAAATTAGTAGAATAATGTTATCAATCGATAGTAAATAAGTATAGCTAACTTAGATTCTTAAGCAAAAAAAGCTGTATGCTAAAAACTCTTAAAAGAAGACTAACCTAAAAATAATCATGTATCTTAAAAATCTTACCAACTTGTAGAACCTATAGTGAAAGCGGAAGGAGCTCTATAGGATGTTAAAAATGAAAAATTTCTATTTTCAATTCATTTTGAAACCAACTATGGATTAAGATCTGTATCTTACGAAGTTGAGAAAACCAAAACAATGAAAAATATCCTACCGAAAGTACTATAAATGCTGGCGTAGGCTGGATTTGATTGGGACATTCACTGGAAAGACTAAAGTGACTACAAATACAAACTTGCTATTTTCTATGGCAAACAATAGTATAGAAAATTGGACTCTAAGTTTATGACTTTACTATCCGATACTCAGAAAAGAGTGCATGACTTTTACTTCCAGCGGATGTTTTAGGGAGGATGATTATAGATTATGTTTATATTATTTTATTTGAGTTCAAGAATGTCAAGCCTAAAAGGTTTATCAAGGATAGTAGTATTTGGAGCTTAGTATTGCGGATTCTGCCAAAAAGCTAAACACCTCTTATAAAAGTCGAACGCTAAATTCAATTACCTAGATGTTGAGTAATAATAGATCATGTAAAAACTCAAATCTTTTCAAAGATAGTACAAGTATAAAACCATCCCTATGATATTTATCGACCAGAAATTTATCGGAGGCTATAGTTAGCTATACAAAATGGTCAGCTAAAAGCAGCTTAATTTGTAGTAATACAAATGATATTTATAAACAATCAATCGCTTTAGTAAGCTTCCCAATCATCATCTAAAAACTCAGTCTCTTCTTCTATCTGCTTGTTTGCTTGAAGCACGTTAGGAGCAGCCTAATCGTATTCTTCTACAATAATATTAAAAGGGGCTGTTTGCGGGGGAGAAAAATGTCCGAACTAAACTATAAGCTCATTTTCTATGAAAGGTTTAAGATCTTTGATTGTATTGATGGGTTATCGTTCAAGTTTGAATTAAGAGTCGATTATGAACTTTGGTCGGTAGAACATGAGAGTTTAATTTTCCTACTAATCTAACTGCTTAGCTTTTAACATGGCAGTTTGAAGCTGTTGCAATTTTTACTACAAACTAAAAAAGATGATCTCTTCATTACTCTATTACTTCATTTTATTTTGTTATTCTTCCATTGGAGCCTATTTCTAAACATCTTACTTTTTAGGAAATTACTAAATATCCTACTCCTCATTGCCGGCTCTCTCAGTCACTGCGAGTTGGTACCATCGATATGAAACAGCCTGAGGTTTCAGTCTGTGGCTGTATTGATGAAATTTATAAGCTTAATAAGTGCAAAGCTACACAGATGGAGGGCAATCGCCTCGAAATCAAAGGAATAGAATATAACAAGCTTTTTGAGCTCCTAATCAAAGTTAGCATCAAACGCAGATACCCCATAAACGTTGGAATTGAGCCTATATTATTGTGTGAGTTTTGCCAGAGAATGCCTGAGTAATTTTTATTATTCCTAATCAAACATCGAACAATAAAATTATAATATAAATCGTTATTTTATAATACTATGTATGTCCAATCCGTCGCCATTTTTACTTTTTAATCTTCCAATGAACATCATTTAATCAGTACACTTTTTTACTTTATCCAATGCTCTAATTTTCCTTACCTAACTCTATCGAATATTAAATATATTGGTGGAAAATAAGGCGTCTTTGTTTTAAACAATCAACGTTTTCGTAATCGAACATTGATTATAATTAAAATGGCAGATAAAAAAAACAAAAGATACCACTAGAACAAATAAGTCAAAATTGCCACAGGCTATAACTAAATTCATGTACTTTCTATCCCATCAAGGTGTTCCTGTAGTAAAGCTCAGCTCTTTGTCTCAACAAAAATGAAGATATCGAAGCAATGATATCTGTCCAAGCTTTTGGAAAAATACAGTATTCCAAAGTGCTCTCCAAAGTTGGATTTGAGTCGAGAGTTTGGGGAGAACACTTCTACTTTAGCAAAACATTTAAAAGATAAGTACAATTCGATTTATGAAGGAAGCTGAGGCATTATAAAAATCTTTAATTGTTATCAAAGCCTGGGATCATAAAAAAATACTCAGCAGTGCCCTTATCGGATAGCACGAATTAAGCGTTGCAAAAATCTACAGCGATAAAGACCATCTTCTCAGCCATACTTGGCTCGCTTTGAGCAATGTCACAAAAAACTTTGGATAAGTATCTGGGATGGTGAAAGTAAGTATAAATGTTACAAACTAAAATGATGAAGCTCAAACTTTATAACTTTAGCCATATAACGCAAGTCAGAAAGAAAAAAGTATTTTGATGGCTGCAAACATTTCCCGCAAAAGTCATCAGCTCACTGTAAATATATATGAGGGGAATAATCTAAAACCAGTTGCGGGTGATACCACTGATGCTTACATCGGATTATAGTTTGGAATGATCTACGAGAGGACTAAGACTGTTGTGAACGAATGCAACCCTGTTTGGAATGAAGTCTTATAAATACCAGTCCATTATCCTGCCTATGTCAATAATGTGATACTCCGTTTGATAGATGCAAACGTTTTCAAATCAAAGGAAGTGATGGGTAGCTGCTACATTTCATTGTAATAGTTGAAATCTTAATAAGAGGGCAGAGGTATTTTGGCTAATGATCAAAAGAAATAAAAGAGATTGGATCAAAGTTTATGGGTCAACTTTTATGGACCGCAAATATAGGGAGAAAACAACTAATATAAGCATAAGTATTGTATCTACCCAGATCTTGCTCCTTACTATGTCGGTTCAGTACTCCTCAAAGCCATTCTTTAACCCAACTCCAATCCCAAAAAAGCTCATTCTGAAATTGAAGTTTAGGCAGAAAAAATATAGTACGATTTATAGACGGGTCTATAAAAAAAAGTAGGAAAGCCTCCTCAGCCTTTAATACATTATAAAGTACATGTGAAGTTTTAGTTGGGGATGAATCTTCCGATTAAATTTTCTAGCTATGCAATGTCAGTAAGAGTAGGCAAGGAAGAACATACGAGCAAAATGAAAAAAGTAAAGCATGGCTTTGTAATGTGGAACAATTAAAAAGAATTCGATGTTTACTTCTACGAAAATCAGCACATTCCCGATATATTCTTTTATCTAATCAATGAGGATGAAGATAAAGTATGCTTTTACAGGACACCAGTCAAGTTCCACAAATATTCGAACTAATTTCATGTCCAAAATACGTGGAGAAAGCTAAAACCTGATCTAACAAAAATTAAAGCTTACTCAGAAGAAGCAGGATACGTCAAGTTTTAACTAACTATGACCCTTGTAGTTGAAAAGAAAGCTGCAAAGAAAACTCTGAAAAACATTATTGCGTAACAAAGTGAGAGATCATTCAGTGAAAATGGGGGAAACTTTTATTCTTAAATTTACATGAATGTACCCTGTAAAATATTAATCGATCTCTATTGTGCCTAAAATTTGTTAGCAGGGGACGATGATAGCTCAGCAGATCCCTATTTCAAATTCATCTTCCAGGATTCAGTGAAAGTAAGTTCTATAAAAAATTCCACTATTAACCCAGTTTACATCGAAAGGATGATTTTGGAAGGAACTATGGGAGAGAAAAATGAGATAATGCCTTTGACAGTGACTGTATTTAATAAAAATCCTTTGACAGATCAGGCCATCGGAACTTGCTACATAAATCTGAAATAATAACTCTAAAAATAGAGAATATCTATAAATTCCAACTTTAACAATGTTCCTCAATGGTTTGATATTTAGATTGATGGTAATAGATATGGAAAATTCCTTGCCGGCATTACCATCATAAAAGGTAAGAAAATAAGACCAATGAATGCGATTGGTTTTTTAGAAGATGAACTTGCAACCTTTTAAATAAATTTAATGATTTTAGGTCTTCGCGGGTTAAAAAGTAGCAACAGTATTATCTCCATCAGAAAACCCATCATAAGGTTTGATTTTTAGTCTCTATACGTTTACAGCTCTAGGGAAATTAGAGCAGATGGTACAATTTAGTAGACTTCATAAAATAAATAATTTTAAAGACAGCAAAGATTAAAATTACTCAATGAAGGGCTGTCACCTAATAGTCCAGGTTCTTCCGTAAACATACAATTGTCAGAGAGAGTGAAAATGAAGCTGCCAAAAAATACACAGTTTTGGCCTAAACTATGGGCACGAGTAAACAACTCAGTGATAGGAGATCTCTTTGAACCTCATGTTGGGTATTTTTACATTGATCTGAAGCACGCCTATATGAGAACAAAAAAGCTACAATAGTAATATACTAAGCAAATGGACGATATGAAAAAACTAAATAAACCTTTCTAAGTAAAATAGAAATTGAATGAAATCGATAAATCATTATTAAGCAGCCTGGTAATTTTTGTTGTTAAAAATGTAAAATACAATTGGCATTAAGTGAATAAGAATATTGAGGACAAACTGAATCGACTCAAAACAAAGCAGGAAAACAATTTATTAATTTTAAAGAAATAAGAGTAAAACAAAATTAAAAAACTAGATGAAAACTATATCGTAGTCATGCCTCACTATATCTATGAGAAAGAAGAAGATATATATGAAGAACAATTCAGAGAAATCTTCGACAGAAACAGGGAATATATTAAAGTGGGATACGACAACAAGAGCACACTCAAAAAAACAAAATAACACAGGAACAGACATTATAGGTATTGCCTAGATAAACCATTCGAAAAATATTATGAAGAAGTGAATGGCATCGAATACGGAGTTTATAGCTAAATACCAATTAAGAAGGGAAGAATATTTCTACCTGACTAAAAAAATTTACTTAACAACTCGATCTTAGCGAATGAGTAAAAAGAAGTTGGTTTTTACAAAGGCAACTGTTTGATAATTTAAAAAAATGAAGAAGAAAACGAGTTGGATAAAAAATTTTTCGAGGAAAAGGAAGAACAACTCAAATCATTTCTCAAAAAGTAAAGTATCAAGATGTATCTCTATATCTTAAATGCTTTTAGCATCCCCAAAAAGAAAGGCAATAAATTACCAAAACCATACTTAGTTGTTAAATTAAGCGAACACGAAGAAATCAGCGTAGTTTTTGATTGACTTAGTTTTCTTAAAAAAATGATTAGTAGACTTGTGACCCCGAGTTCAATATTCTCGTCAAAAAAGATTTAGTTTTTCCGTAAAACAGCGAAATAAACATTCAAGTTTGGGATAGAGGTTTCTTAAACATTCCTTAACTTATAGGTGAGGCTGTCATCTATGCTTAAAACAGGGTTTTTTATCAGTTTGGTAAAATGAAATTCAATAATCCTGCTGAGACTCATCCCTTGAAAGTTATGCAATCGAGACAGGAGCAGGGTAAAGTCAGATTTTGGGTTGATTTCGTTCCTAATGATTTTTCTAGTCTCTACAAGGTAGATTTCAATGAATTTAGGAATACGATATAAGCTGTGCGGCCTCTCCATAGTTCTAAATCAGAGTTATCATCTGGGGTTGCTCCGATGTCAGCGCTTCATCGAATGATATTACAGACATGGTGGATTTGTATGTAACTTGTGGATTTAATGGGGAAATTAAAGAAACAGATGTCCATTATCGTACTGAAAGTGGTGATGGATCTTTTAACTGGAGAATGATCTTCCCTGTGAGATTGCCTATAATGGATTCTTCGCTTACATTTAAAGTATATGACAAAGGATTAGTGGGAAAAGACGGATATTTGGCTGCTGGATAAAAAAATATTGGCAATTATTTGCAAAAGGCCTATTAAAACTAAATGTCAGTCAAACTGTTTGAAGGAGAGATTGATATGAATAGCGAAGCGAATCTACCTTGTCAAGTGAAGAAAGATAAAAGTGGGACTATTTATAGATACGATATTTTTAACATAAATCTAACAAACAAAAGCTAAGAAGGTGTAAGATTAGTTTTATTCAGTTTGTTTAAGTCAATGCAGCCAAAGTTATGGTGTCCATTTAAATCTTGCCCAAAGCATAGGCCTAAAAGAAGAAAGTAGGATAAGGTCAAAAAGATCCCAACTAATTTCCCAACTTGCCATAGCCTAGTGGTCGATTGCAATTTTCGTTGAACCCTGTGACAATGTTGACGAGATTATGTGGTAAAAGATTTAAAACCAAAATACTCATAATTATAATATGTTTCTTATTCGGAACATGTTTGGTCTACTTTTTCCCTTCGATCTTCGGTTCTTACCTTGCCAAATTTATTGCCTTGTGATTTGTTCAGTGGATTTCAAAAATACAATATTTATTCTTCATTTTTAAAATTTATCTAGTTTTTATTTTCTAGTTATATTTATTTTTTCTTTCTCTTCAAATGGGCTCAATTAACTCTCAGAAAGATAAATTAGCTCTGATCTCTAACTAATAAACAAGTGAGCATTTTTTTTTAACTCATTGGGATAAACAAAAAACTATGATATTTATTATAAATACAAGGAATGAAAAGTAAAGAGAAATACCCGAAAGGGAAAAACTAGGGTCGAATGAAATAGGGATACTATTAAATTCATGTAAGCAACTTGATATCCAGGTCTTATTAGAGTAATCTTCCTCTTTATGTCTGAATAAAAATGAAGATGTAGATGCAATGATAACTGTCCAAGCTTTTGGGCAGATACAGTATTCCAAAGTATTGAAAAAAGTTGGCTATGAGTCAAAACTGTGGGGAGAACACTTCTATTTCTCTAAAACTTTTACTTTGGATGTACGTTATTAAGAATTTAGTAAATAGATGCTCTCTAGAGATCGGTTATAATAATAAAAGCTTGGGATCACAGAAAAATTCTAAAAGATGCACTGATTGGTGAACATGAGTTAAGCGTTTCGAGAATCTATGAAAAATAACGACATATGATACACCATACTTGGCTCGCTTTAAGCAATATAACTAAGAATTTTGGATAAGTATCCGGAATGGTTAAGCTGAGTGTGAACATAATCGGAGAAAACGATAAAGCATAAAATTTGTAGCCCTAACCCTACAACGTAAGTAATAAAGATAAAAATATCCTTCTTGCCTCGGGTATTCATAGGCAGGGTCACCAACTTACAGTTGATATTTATCAAGGCAATAGTCTAAAACCAGTGGCAGGGTAAACAACTGATGCCTACATCGGTGTTTAATTTGGGATGATTTACTCACGAACAGAAACAGCGGTAAATAGCTGTGAGCCGATTTGGAACGAAGTGGTGTAAATCCCAGTTCATTATTCAGATAAAATAGCATCAGTTTAACACATCGTTTTAAGGCTGATTGATGCAAATGTTTTCAAATCTAAAGAAGTTTTGGGGAGTTGCTACATTCCAGTTAACTAGCTCATATAGTAAAAAAATCAAAGGAGTTTTTACAACAAGAAAACTAAACTCACTCAACGCTATGATTAAAAAATATGGGTTAACTTTTATGGTCCACAAATAGACTCGTAAAACAACTAATTTAAACATAAGTATTCAATATACCCTTAAATCGCACCATACTATACTGGTTCAGTATACTTGAAAGTGGTCCTTTAAGAAAACTCAAATCCGAGAAAAGAGCATAGACCACGCTAATAGACTGAGAATTCTGATAAGGGAAAAGATGAAAAAAAAAACTAGCCTCTAAAGCCTAAAAAATTTTATTCAGCTACAGTGAGATTTTAGATGGGTATGAACCTTCCTCCGAAATTTAGTTCTTATCAGATGTCTGTAAGGATAGGCAATTTTGAGGTAAAATCAAAAATGAAGAAGGTGAAACAGGGCTTTTTGCTATGGAACGAATAAAGAGAATTTGATCTTGCATTTTATGAAAACCAATAATTCCCCGATGTTTTCTTCTACCTGATAAATGAAGATGAAGATAGAGTGTGTTTTTGTAGAGAAAAACTTATTTTAAAGTAAGATGATAGATTCCTTTCCTATGAGGAAGGAAATCAAACGGTGGGTAGAAAAAAGCAAAAACATTACAAAGGTGAGATTGCTGACAAATGGAGAAAGTTTAAACCAGATTTAACCAAAATTCACATTTACAATGAAGAAGCCGGTTATGTCAAACTAAAACTAGAAGTCCAATCCATACCAGAAAACAAACAAAAAAATAACAATAAAATGAAAAAGAGCAGATCATAAAATTAGCGTTCATTTAGTGAGAGTACAGAATATTACTCAGAAAAAGTTATGAGTATACCCTGCAAAATAGTTGTTGATCTCTATTGCGCTGAAAATTTGTTAGCAGGAGACGATGATGGCTCAGCAGACCCTTATTTCAAATTCATCTTCCAAGATTCAGTGAAAGTAAGTTCAGTGAAAGATTCGACTACTAACCCAGTGTACATCTAAAGGATGATACTGGAGGGATTTATGGGAAAATAGAATCTAATAATGCCTTTGACTGTGACTGTATTTAATAAAAATCCATTAACAGATCAGGCGATTGGGACTTGCTACATTAATCTTCAAGAAGAGTTTGCTGAAAAAAGAATTTAGTTAAATACAAACTATAATAATATTCCTCAATGGTATGACATTTACATTGATGGAAATAAATATGGTAAATTTCTTGCTGGAATAACCATTATCAACAAAAAAATGAAACTTTTAGAGACCATAGAATTTTTTTAGGAATAATTGGAAACATTTAACATCAATCTAGTGGCTCTAGGACTACGAAGTCTGAAGAGCAGCAACAGCATCATTTCTATCAGAAAACCTATTATAAACTTCGACATAGAATCACTTCATTGCTATGAAAGAAAGGAAAGAAAACAGAAAAATTCCATCTAAATTGAAAAAGTTGAGAAAGTTCAAAAAGTTTAAGTAATCGAAAGAGATGAGAAAGACATAGAAACAAAAAAATAATCCAGTCAAAAATAAAGCCTTAATCTTATAATTATGGCACCTACTGGAGGTTCATCAGTGAATCTCAATCGCCTCTAAACTATTGACATAAAATTACCCAAAAATAAAGCATTTTGGCCAAAATTATGGGCACGTGTCACAAATTCAGTACTCGGAAACATCTATGAACCTCATATCGGCTTCTTATATATTGATCTCAGAAAGGCCTATGAGCATACACAGAAATTGAAAGAATAGTTCAATTTAAAGAAAAAAAAATCAGAGAATCAACTAACAATTATAAAATCATAAAAAGTCTAGAAATTATAAACTTTGATAGATAAGACGGTGGTTGAAAACCTTAAATTATTTATTGTAAAAAGTATCAAATACAATTGGCGTGAAGTATCCAAAGAAATTTCACAGAAACTGAATAAAATTCAAGATTCTAAGGAAGCCAAATAATTAGATTAGAATTACATAGTCGTCATGCCTTCTTACAGCCGCGAGGAAAACAACAAAGAAGTTGTATTCCGTGAAAACCATAAAGACATAATTTAGTAAAATAAGGAATATATCAAAGTTGGATATGATAACAAAAATACACTGGAAACCAAAACCAAAGATCAACGCAACAGGCATTATAGATATTGTCTCAATACAACCTATGAGACTTACTTCCAATAAATAAGGAAGACCAATTTAGGTATATTCCAATAAATACCAATCAAACAAGGAAGAGTATTTTTGCCACAATAAAAAAGTTTACTCACAACATTCATTCCAGAAGAAAGATAAGTTGGATTTTTCAAAGGTAAATCATGTTAAACTCAGGGAACTGTATAGTGGTGGAAAAAGAATCTTTAAAAGAGTAAAGTTAATTCGTCGAAAAGCATCGCAACCTGTTTCAGGACTATATTAAAGAAGAAAAGTTTAGGATGTTCCTTTACATCTTGAATGCCTCTAGTTTACCTTCTAGATAAGCAGGTGAACCTCCTCAACCCTTTTTGGTTGTAAAACTTGGGGAAAAATAATAAATCACTGTAATTTTTTATTAATTTAGTTTCCTTAAAAATAATTATAAAAAACTTCTAACCCTGAGTTCAATGTCCTTGTAAAAAAAGATCTCGTATTTCCAGAAAATAGCGAAATCGTTATACAAGTTTGGGACAAATGCATGTTAAATAGTCAATAGTTGATTGGGGAGACAGTACTGTACGCTGAAAATAGAGTTTATATCCAGTTTGGTAAAATGAAATTTAATAACCCTGCATAAACTCACCCTCTTAAAGTCATGCAATCTAGGCAGTAACAGGGTAAAATCAGATTTTGGGTTGATTTTGTTCCCTTAGATACTATGAATCTATATAGAGTAAGTTTTCTTTAATTTAGGAATTCGACATAAGTTCTTCGGCTAGTCCATAGTATGAAGTTAGGGTTATCGTCTGGAACTGCTCTGACATTATTTAAGATTAACAGGATTTTACAGGAATGTTTGATCTCTACATATCCTGCTGCTTCAACAATTAAATCAAAGAAACAGATGTGCATTATCGTACCTAAAATGGCGATGCATCTTTCAATTGGAGAATGCTGTATCCCCTCAAGTTACCAATCACTGATACCACACTCGTTTTCAAAATATACGACAAAAGTTTAGTTAAAGGAGATTAGTTCAAAGCTTCTGGTTAGTTGGACATTAGAGAGTATCTCCAGTAAGCCTATGAAAATGAAGTCGGTGTTAAACTGTTCCTAGGATAAACAGATATGTATTCTGAAGCTAGGTTACCATGTGAGAAAAAGGCTGATAGCTCTGGAACTATAATCAGATATAGTATTTTCCCCGTAAGGATGAAAAATAGGAAATCTGAATAGAGCGTAACCATCTAATTATCTAGCATGTTGAAGTTGAGGGAGGAAAAGTGTTCATATCAGTTTAAATAATCCCAAAAAGTCTGGCCTAAAAGAAACCAGCGGGAGAGGGGAGGGGAGATCCTAATGAGCACCCCAATCTCCCATAACCGACAGGCCGTTTCCAATTTTCTATGAACCCGATGACAATGTTTACACGACTGTTCGGTAAAAAGTTCCGCTGCAAGGTTTGCATAGTGGTGTTGTGCTTTCTCTTCCTGACATGTTTCACGTATTTTATGTCTTCTCTGGCAGGGTCTTTGTTAGCTGCAATTATTCATTTACTATGATGACTAAGTGAATGTATTTATCAACTAATGTTTAGCTTATATATTGAGTATTAAATTATATGACTTTATATTTATTTAATATCTAAAAAGTCGTGAGGAATGAGCAATCTCAAAGAAATCGATGCAGTATTACTATTTTCTATTTAAATTAAAAAGATATCAGAAATTCTTGGTGAAGCTTTTACTAAAGTCAAGTTCATATTGGAAGAATATTTTTATAGGGTCTAAAAGGCAAATTTAAATAACAATACCAAGTAAAATTCAAAGACTGACAAAGAGATTTCACTAATATCAAATAAAGCTAATAAACAACCAAAATCTAAATCTGAAGATGGTAAAAGCTAAGTAGATATTAAATAAAAAAATTAAAAAGAGTTGAAATTTTAAAAGAAAAAAACTAAATTAAGTTAAAATATATAAACTCACATTTATAGACCCAAGAAGCCTATTACACCATTTTTCAGATTTATACAACATAGCTTGAATAAAGTCAAGGAATAATACCCTAACTTAAGTCATACTTAAGTAATTTCCTGCATGATCTTAAAAAGTACGACATATAGATGAAAAAATTCTATGCAAATCATCCTAAATAAAAGACAAAAAAAAAGTTTAAATAATAGAAAAAAAATCATAAATGAGTTATATAGAATGATTGGATAATCTCATAATAAGTATTCAGGTATTTTACTACATAA
>Ga0194117_10003285_pt1 | contig 16395 bp, 21 predicted proteins | sample TA2MahsurfametaG_FD_160579 | JGI IMG/M metagenome (GOLD analysis project Ga0194117, IMG submission 160579) | Freshwater microbial communities from Lake Tanganyika, Tanzania - TA2015009 Mahale N1 surface | ecosystem: Environmental > Aquatic > Freshwater > Lake | place: Tanzania: Lake Tanganyika...
TTTTTTCGCGATGCGATCTAATTCACAAAGGAATTCTTAACTTAACTTCTACATTCCAAGATAGTTTCACAATCAAAGAGATTATTTCATCCTCACCTAAATTTTAGTTTAATTTTAACGAAAGTCATTAGTACTAACCTCTCTAATCTGCTATTCTACCTTATGTTTACAATCCTTACAAGTAACAGAATTATACTGATGAATGTTGTGGCGAAGATTTCGTCAAAAATCATTTCATAAACTCCATTATCAACGGAGAAGAAACAGTCTAAGAAAAATATTAGATATCTGTAATTACTTCTAATGACGTAGAACAAAAAACTGTAGTCAAAGTTAAACCATTCCACAAATAGCTACTCAGTGCCACCAATCAGCAAAGCATAAACTTCAAAATTATTAAAGTCAACTCGGGAGGCTATTTCTGTCTGAATGTCTCTAACACCTACCCTGAAGCTATGAAATATTCAATCTACTTTCTCTCCCATATTGTTGTCTAAAAACCCAAAGATTACTTCACCTATCTTAAACATGTCAAGAGATAAAGAACAGAGACTTACTTTTGCATTAAGAATCAAGCAAGAAACCTCAAGTTCATCACCCCAGTTTCTCTCAAACAGCTATTTAGACTGGAGTAAAAGCCCACCGATTTGGTGCTAAGCAAAGATGGATTGTTTGGAGACAGCAAACTAGAGAGGAACAATTTTTCCAACAACGATTATCTAAACTCATTTACAAGTTACGGCAATGAAATCTGCTATAAATTCACTAGCGTACTTTACATGAAGCTACTGATTGAAAGCGAGGTTATCAACGATATTTTGTAGAACTATCCGTTTGAAATTACTGAAAAATTGATCTAAAGGGAATACTAGCACTTGCAAGATTCAGTATTTACCCAATTTTATGACGAATTCTACTCCAAGATTGCTCACAATTTATAGAAGTACTGCTCAATGCCTGTCTTTCCTATTTTTAGATTCTGCCAGCAAATCCCACTCAAAATAGCATCTCCTCTCTTCACTCCGGAGTCAATTAGCAGAAAAATGAAAAGATACATTAGACAGTACAGTCCTACTCGTATCCTATCTGAAAGCAGTTCATAATAGATTTGCTACATGCTTCAAGGTCATAAAGATATTGATAATTTTTCATTCCAACTTGTTGTTGCTAATAACTACTCCAAATACGACCAATACAGAGCGTAAGTATAACTCGTATAACCAAAGATCAAGATGGGTGATATTGCCTTTGAGTAGAATAGAAAAATCAACCATACTACCTTCTTGAAACATTATTTTACTTCTCTCTACAAAGCTCTCTATATCGAAAACGATATCTCTCTGTTGAAGTAAAATGGCATCAAAGATAAGTCGAACATAGTTCCACTCTACTTCACAGGACAGGATTACGATGAACAGTTTAGTCTCTTCAAGGGCAAAAGATACTTCTAACTTATCAACAACTCACCTATCGACATCCATTTTACACACTACGGCTTCTAAAACAAAGAAAAAATTAGATTTTTTTCAGGCTTTACTATATAACAAATAGGTGTTCCTTAAAATACAATAGTCCTGAAGGGTAACAGCAAATCAACCTTCAGAATTGGATTCCATGTAGACAACAACTTCAATCTAAACATAAGCAATCAAATTCTAAACAAAAACATAAACTTTTACCTCTACAATGGAAATCACTACTATGTACGGCTGAACATTGTGATCAAAATTGTAGATAATATCATTGTAAAAATGAAAACACAGTCATAGAGAAACAAATATGAAAGCTAAAGTACCTTAGGCTACATTTTAATTAACTTGCTCTCCCTAGGATTTATATGTGCTGTCATTACCCAATTGAAACGCGAAGAGGAGGATAAGTCGAACAAACTGAAAGTTGCCAAAGAAAAAATGCAAAAAATAGAAAATAACAATCAGTAAACAGTCAGTACTATTAACTAGGAGAGAGATACGTCTGAAGCTTAACTCAAAATACAAAAATTCAATAAAGTTTTATCCCCCAACTCGATTGGCTCCAGAATATCTTTGAATTCTGAGAAGAAAGATCAACCTTATGCCTGCATCTCGTAAGATGATTTAGCATTTTTTAAGACATTAAAACTCAAAGAAGACAAAAACATCTTAAGTGACTCTTAAAGTGAGCCGCAGATTAGATTATCTCAACATTCCGAGTCTGATAAACTGAAAACTGATGAGGAAGAAAAAAGTCAAATCAGCCAAAGTGTTGAAGAAATAAAGAACTACAACGAATAATCAAACCTTTCCAAAACATCAAATAATTAATAAGCTGAATAAAACTATGAGTAATAATAAGAAGGATCCCAACTCGAAGGTTCATAAGCTTCTATCACATAAAGTTTCTTGCCTGATGGCATTTCAGTTTGTAACGATTAGATTGACATTGATGAGGACATGTAGTTTTAGTTCGGGTTCGAAAAAGAAAAAACAACAAAGTCTACCTAGTAAAAAGGCAAAAAAGGTGAAGAGTAGTTTGTTTATTACAATGTCTTTTCTAGCTACAATCCACTGAAGAAAGAGAGTAATGAACCTTTCCCGTGGATGGCGCAGAATGAGAAGAAAAAAGTAAAAAGACCAAAGCATCGCAAATAAAAATGATAAAAACCAAACAAAGTAAACCTCCATATAAATCGCATAAACAATCATTGCTTTTTTTAATTTTTCTTGATCAACTCAGATATCTTTGCTTTGTACAATGACACTCTGGCGTTTAGTTACTATTCTTCCTACTTGGACAGTGCTTTAGGTTTACCCAGTTTGTTTGACTCTTTTTGCAATCTTTTCTATCTCTATTACTGCAAGATTTTTCTGATTTACTCTTTGCTCAAGCCTTAATCTCTATTTCCGATGTATTTTCTCAGCAATCCTATGCACCACACAGAAATAAGGTACCCACTGATGCTGAGAATCGAGAAGACAAATATTGAGCTGGCAGAGGGGTATTCACGAACAATACCAAGTATGTATCTAAGAAGGGGAGACTCTTCCATTATTATTTATAATTACGATAATGGAGTGATTTATATTAATTGTGAATATGTGGGCAACCAGGTTATTGACCACCACTCTGCGCGCATCATCATTTAAATCTATGACCTCTGCACCTCGCAACTCTTTTTCGATGAGCAAATCAACAATAAAGTAGAGAATATGTCAAGTAGCGACTGCGTGTTTATGCAGTGCAAGATGCAGTCTCTGATTCCAAACTTCTTTATCCACAACATCTGCGAGTTGTTAGAGAAGATGTCTGAGGCTAAGGAGATGGGTAGTTTGGCGTAGCTAATCGAGCTGAGCCTAATTAATCAAAGTAAGATTTCATGCAGAGTCATTCCTAAACAGGATGGCAGTTAATCTAGAGTTGGCAATTAATTTAGGACAAATACTAAATGACCGAGTAAAACTCAACTGAAGCATGATTATAAACTAATCTGAACTAATCACTCACTACATAAATCCAACTTATTTCTCTCTACTCCTACTTTCTATAGTTTATGTCATGAAAATTTTCCTCAACAACAAACACCCAATTTTTAAATTATAGCCATTCACGATATATTTATTTCCTGAGATTATAACAACCATTAGCATTAAATAAATAATATTCTCCCAATATAAATCCACAGTAATTTTAAAACAAACATACAACTCTAAATCTATCTGTTAGTAAGGATGATGATGAAGGAACAAATCATTTCTCTCCTCAATGCACTCCCCAAAGTTTCAGAAGTCCATCTCATTTGAAAATGATTGCGTCCTAGTCAAGCTCAGGCGTGTTGTTTCAAAAGAGCCAAGATTTGGGCATGTCCGTTCACTGTATCTGCTCTGCCTTTCTCCCACACAGTCTGGAGGGCACCGTTCTTGATCCAGCTGACCTTGATAGTTCCGGTCTTGCCAGAGGCTGAGTGGCAGTTAATCTCAAGCTCTTCGCCGTGGTTGTTGGCTAGGTAAGTTTTGAGCTCTCTGGCGGGTCCTCCGTATCCTCACGATCCACAGTATTCGATGTCAATCTGTTTAGGCATAATTTTAATATAACCTCAATAAAAATTGAACTACTTAAACCACTAAGCTACTCAATAAAAACGCAAAGTTAGAAATATCAGTCAAACATTCATCCCTTCACAAAATAACTAATTTCTTATATTAGAGGTACAGACTTTTATGGGGAGTCATATAAAAGATATTATTAACAAATTCAGAAATAATCACTTTAGGGTCTGGACTGCTAAGTCGAGGCGAAAGAGTTCAACAAATCCTCACGACTACTGTTTACTATCTCGCTGAACACAGCCTTCGACTACTCATTCACACAGCAAAATTGAACCACTTAAGGTTTGTTCTCTAATCGGATTAACTCAGACATCAAACATCTGGCTCCCTTCTGCAAGTGTACTCCCAGTTCGGATGTAAACTACGTGATGGCTATATTTTTATAATTCTATCCAGCAATAGAATCAAAATATCCTTTCAGCGTTTACCTGAATTTTTGCTTGTTGTTCTCTTCTTCTCTCCAAGCTTCGCAAAAAACGATGCTCACCTTTCCGAAGTTAAGAGTCGGTATGATAATATTAAAGGTTAAGAAAGAATCGCCACTTAGCTTATGCTTCTCCATAAAGGCATTCATGTGTTACTACAATTTGGTTCCTTGCAGAGGCAGTTTGAGAAAGTGGTCACTCCTCTTTATGTTGATCGTTTTGTCCATGAAAAGAACAAGTAGGTCCGCAGTGACATGTATAAGTTTGTCGGTGGTGATCTAAAATTTGATTTAATTATTGCTATCGGTATCATTAATTGTGATGACTTCTCTCTCAGGCTCGTTCTCATTTTTGGCGAGTGGGTTGCCCTCTTCCTTGTAACTACAAATACTGCCCATTTTTAGAGATATTATCACACTTATTATAAATATTCTACTTTAATGCCATTTACCCATCTCCCAGTATTTTTTTATTCCGATCTTGAGAAATATTGGTTATATTTGCTAAGTGCTAATAGCATAATTAATATTTATTACTAAAATACTAGATGTTTTGTAGCAATAATAACGGCTCTACCCTCCTCCTCTCCTGGGTCAATCAGGAACTTGCTTTCTCTCACAGCAAGCAAGTCTTCTATGACTTCGAACACCTCAAAAATTCAGATTTTGTTTACCAGCTCTACCTGAAAATAAACCAAGCATACTTCTAAGAACTCAACCATTTGAACTTTGATGTCTCTTCTTATATGAAAATTTTGGAGGAGTACTTGATCGAAGTTGAGGGCAAGAAACTCACACGCAGTTTCAAAAAACACATAATCGAGGAGTAGTCCATAGAGGAGTTCATCAAAATTGGCATCTTCCTCATTCTACAAAGCCACCAAAAAGAATAGTACATCCATAGAATCGTGGAGATGAATGTCGAAGTTCAAACTTACCTCATGCTAGAACTCAAAAGAATACAAGATAATATCGAAAACTTCGTTGAGATCAAGGACATCCTGAGTACAGTAGAAAAACTAGAGGAAGAAAACGAAGTTCTAAGAGAGAAGATCAAAGGTTGTAATGAAGCCAATCAACACCTCTCTGAATTGTTCAACGAAACAAAACAAGAGAACTCCAAAATTGAAAAGGAAGTTTGTAAATACTAGAGTGAAAAGAAACAGATTTTCTAGGAACTCCAAATCGTTGATCTTAAAGAGTATGTAGAGCTCTATAAATCTATCAAACACGAAAATCAAGAATTTAACTGCTATGTCCAAGAGCTAGACTAAAAACGCAAAGAGGCAGAGGCTGAGAATAAGGCTTTGAAACTTAAAATCAATGAGGATTGTTAAACTATCAACAATCTAAATGACGAAGTCAACTCAATCAAACACAGTTTTACCACAATGAAACTTTAGATGAGCACATTCAATATAAGTTGCTGCCATTCGGTTGATATCACTGAAGATAACATTTTGAGGTAAAACAAAAATATTGGCAATGTTAAGTTGAGGCAGTCAATTTAGACCCTATGCAGCTAGCGTTCAAATAATTTTCTTAAACATTTATAAGAAGATGAGGAAAACTAAAGGCTCAGGCATTACAATTACGATATAATGAGTAAACTAGAGTTAGCTTATAAATCCATCACAAATTTGTCCAACTAGGTGAGCTCTCTCAAAGAAGAGAAAGCCAAAATCTAGAAAAGAAACAGACATTTGGAGCGCAAAATGAGTGACCTAAAAAAGTAGCAGATGAGATTCATGAAGGAACTGAAGCAGATGGGATTTTGATTAAATTGAGTTATTATGTCTAAATCGTAGAATTATATATGGGATGATTTGCTCAATATCACTTTGAAGTAGATACATAGTTGCGCTTGTAAAGATTAGTCTGACTGCATTCAATGTTGAACGCAGTTTACTTGCGCTGATCCACTGGCATGTAATTCCTTGTGTCTGGACCAACATAGTGCTGTCTTGGCCTGATTATCTTGTTCTCGGGATCGTCTAAAAATTCATTCCAGTGAGCCAACCATCCTGCCATTCTAGGGATCATGAAAAGGACGGGGAACATGTCAGTAGGGAAGCCCATAGCTTTGTAGATGATTCCACTATAGAAATCGACGTTAGGATAAAGTTTTCTCTAAATAAAGTAAGGATCACTAAGTGCGATTCTTTAAAGCTCGACTGCAATTTCTATAAGTTCTTGTTTACCTGTAATGGAAAATACTTAATCAGCTATTTTCTTTATTATTTTTGCACGAGGATCATAGTTTTTGTACACTCTATGTCCAAATCCATACAAAAGTCCTTCTTTCTTTTTAACACTCTCGATGAATTTAGGGATATTTTCCTTCTTTCCAATCGATTCAAGCATTCTCAAAACAGCCTCATTTGCTCCTCCATGTTTAGGACCATAAAGAGCACCAGTTGCACCAGCAATTGTTGTATAAACATCAACTCCTGAAGATGAAAGGTGTCTGACTGCAGCTGTTGAACAGTTAAGTTCATGCTCAGCATGTAAAATAAACAAAACTTCCAAAGCATGTACCAGTTTAGGGTGTGGCTTAAAGTTACCTTAGTTGAGTTTATCAAGCATGTAAAGGAAACTCTCAACATAAGAAGCGTTTTCAGGTGGATTATTGTATTCTCTTCCGATTCTATGGCGGAAAGCGGTAGCAGCTATTGTTGGAACACCACCCAACAAACGATAAATCTGCTTATTACGGATATATTTATCTTTGTAGATAGTCTCACCTACCAAACTAGGATTTTGTTCAGGATGCAAAGTCGAGAAGGCGGCTACAGTGCTACAGATTATACCCATTGGGTGTGCATCGTACCTGAAAGAATTCATCATAGTTAACATATCCTGATGAACAAATGTATGTTCCATCACCTTCTTTGTGAACCCTGAGAGTTCTTTTTGGGTTGGGAGTTCTCCCCAAATAACAAGATAGGCCACCTATAAGAATGAGCACTTCTATGCTAGCACTTCGATGGGGTATCCTCTGTATTCTAGAATACCTCTATCTCCATCAATGTAGCTGATTTTTGATGTACAAGTGATGGTATTCATATAGCCTGGGTCATAGCTTCTTAGAACTTTTCCTTTATAGCTGAGTTTGGAAAGATCAGTAGATTTAAGGAAACCTCTGTTAGCATTGAGCTAATGAGTTTTTCCAGTTCTAGAGTCGGTGATGAGTATAGTATTTTTGACTGCGATGTGGTCAGCCATGAGTCCTAGACGATTCATTGAGCAAATTATAATATTGATGTCATACTATTCATTTAATAAATCTTTTGAGTGCATTCAAAAACTGTAATAAGTGTCTATATTAAAATTAACACAAACCCTCTCTAAAACATATGAACAAAAGAACATGTTCTAGCAAACACAAGAATCAAGAGCTACCTAAATGAATTTTTATTTGGATAGTAAAGTAGCCTACTTTATTTGAACCAAAGTAACCCAGAAAAATTAATAAAACTTCACCGTTTTTGTTTATATTTGATGTAAGAATAGATAGACTAATAAAAATTATAGTTTCTAAATAAAAAAAATAAAATGATTGAGGATCTCGAAAGCAAGGCAGTCAGGGATCTAGCCAGTCTATAATAAGAAGACGAAGAAATACAACTGTTCCATCCTTATAAATCAGTTGCCATTTCACAACACATCAAAAATAATCAACTCTAAACCAAACAAAAAACCATTTACTTCAAACAAAAAACATCAGAAACACAGCAATCACAAACCACAAGGAGAGAAATACTGAAAAAACAACTCCAGCTCTACGATGGATCCAAAGATGAATAGGAAGAAAATGATACTAGAAAAAGAGTCCAGACTTCATTAACTGTTTACTCTCTGCAGAACTCAGTGCTTGGAGTAGTGGGAGATAAATTCAACAAATACAATGGTTTTCCTGCTCAAGCCATCAAAAAGCAACCTGAACGCATGTGGACTCTCAAAAAATTAGAACATAAGTAAAATTCAGCTGTTTACTAGAAGATACAAATTGAAGACCTCATTCGTTTGGACATAAAGAAAAAATTCAAGATTAGATAATCTGCGCGTGAAAGCGAGCGGATGACAAAAATAAACAACTTCCTGAAGATGGTTTCTACTCCCAAACAGAATGCGACTGCTATCTCTTTCAAAAGCCAAGATAAACTCAAGAAAAAACTCCACAATATACTATCATGATTCTTAGTAGAGCATCTACTTCGTAGATAAAGTTACTTGATTTTTTAGTAAATTAAGAGAACCAGATATAAAATACATGTATTACCAGATCAATTATATTAAATTTATAACTTCTATCGATGCTTCCCAAATTGCAACAGAGTTCCATCGCCAACTCCCTACGCAGAGACAACCTTGCCTCCCAAATACAGTGTACTTTCCTCATCATTCAGGCGAAGACCAACTCAAAAACATTCTCGGCAAACAAAACAACGAATCCTACAAACCATGGAAAAATCAATATGCCCCCAAAAATCCACATTCACCCTTCGGAGACTTCCCCAAAGAGTACATCCCAAAAGAGAAAGTCAAAGAGACTTTCCACGAGCCTGTTCATGAACTCACACTCTCAGGATCCCTCGCAAAACATACCAAACAAAGTGGAATCGGAGGACGCACCTCAAGCACTCTCGAAAAAAAAACAGCATTTCAGAAACCAGTACCTAAATCTGGTGCTTTCGAGAAGAGATAAGTCACCGCTTCTGAATTCAGAAGATACTATGATAGAGGAGATCTACCTATTAGAGTGGACCATCAAAATTCTTTACCTAAGCTCGTTTGGAAAGTTGCAGTCTAGTCCTTAGACTATCATCACTACCTACCCATTTTCTTCGACGGAGTAAGGTAAAAATTCGATCCCTATCGTTCTTTTGCCATTCTAGGCACTAACGACTTGCTAGATAAAGGAGGAAACAAGATTTTGCCTGTAATTCCTCAGTTGATCATCCCAATAAAAAGTAAAGTACTTTCTATTCAGCTGCTTTAAACACTCGAGATCCTGACATCATCGCAACTATGCTGAAGGTAATCCAAAAGTTGGTGCTTTCTGGAGACATGATAGGCGAGGCACTTGTACCTTACTATCGTCAGATTCTGCCCATTTTCAACATTTTCAGGAACAACAATACCAACATCGGTGATAAAATATAATATAATCAACGCAAAAGAGTCAACTTGGGCGACTTGATTGGGTAGACACTTTAGCTACTAGAACAGACCGGAGGATAGGTACTTTTTGGTTTATTTAGGACGCATTTATAAACATCAAGTATATGATTCCGACTTATGAAAGTTGCGTGCTTAACTGATTATTTGATTATTATCAACTCTCATAAACTTAATCATTAGTCCTTCAGTAAGCATCTAACTGCTTATTCTTACAGAAGGAGCTGGTTTAGGAACATCCAGTTTTTATTTATCACTTGAAATTGTATAATAATATCCATGAACATTTAACCGTACTAAAACTTCCAAAAAACTTTATAGTAATTCTATTTCAGAATTACCAAAGACCATCCAATCAAGTTGACCCTCAAAAAAAAATTAAAAACGCTCACCGAACGCATAGATGATGATGATCACAATTTTCTTCCAGATTTACAACTACTGCCTCCTCATCCCAAATCCAAATCCCTTGAAGAATATAACAAACCAACGTAAAACATCTCTCTCAGATTGTTACGACCCAAGGAAATCACTTAAGTAACTCGTACTCTTAGTGTCACCAAAAATAGGTCCATTTTGGAGAGAAGTGTTGCTTCTTCAAAAAATCTCAGTCAAAAAGGCACGAAAATGTTCAACTGCGAGTGGCTCTTTGAATCAGAGTGGAGTAGTAAAACTCTTTTCTACGCTATCATTCAGGCATTTCTTATGAATAATAACAAGCTGTCATTCAAGTATTTTGAAGACAAAATCAATGACTAGCTAAACGATTCTAAAGACTTGAATGAGTACGAACTCAGTAGTATAGCCAAGCAGTGGCAGTTGATTGGATCACTTCTTATGAAGAGCAAACCTTTGAAATGGAAGCAAACTCTCAAAGAATCAGTAAACAAATTACCACTTAAATTCACTCAACTCGCCTGCAAAACAATGCTGTCTTTGAGTTCAACACCTTCGGATTTATTTTCTTCGGAAATACTGACCAAACTTTCCAAGTAGATGAAAATAACAGTAATCTTGTTTACCATCACTTATAAAGAAATCGATAGTGTTGAAACTATAGGCAAAGCAGGTCATGAAATTTACATCGGGAAACTAAAGCATAAAAACAACTATGTCGTTTCTAATCAGCTCCCAGAGTACACTCAGGAAGATAAAACCTTGAGGGAAATTCGGGCGAATTTTACCACTTCTCTGAATGAACTTCTAAATTAGTACAATATGCACAAACTTACAATCGACCGAGAGAGTAATAGCAAAGCGATAAGAGAAAAAGAAATTATGGTGAGAGAATTCCTCACCAACAGCCTAAGCTTTTGAGTTTATCAATGATCGAAGATTTGTATTATTATAAATATTCTTGAATTTGTTGTCTCCTACTTAAATCTCAAAAGGTGGAGAAATGGAAAATTTTCCTAATTGTGAACAGATGAGACGAATGTTTATTTTGGTTTATCCGGAGTACCCTATGTCTTAAAAAGAACATTCTATACTAATAACCTCTAGTATTGAAGTTTACAATAGTATTTAGAAAATTCCATGAAAAGTACAGCACCTTTATTAATACTAATAGTTTTAGCAACGACGGTATTCTCTCAAGTGGACACCAACAATTTCAAGGGAGAAGGTAACCTGGCCATCAACAATGGACTCAGAAATAGTGCTGATGGTCGTGATAATCTTTTTGATGGTAATGATAACACAGCTAAAGGCAGCCAAAACAAATTCAAAGGGAATATCAATCAAGCTGATGGCGATAATAACAATATTGAAGGAGCTATCAATAATGTCCATGGAAATCATAATTCTGTAAGTGGAATAGTGAATGGAGTTAGTGGTGCCAAAAATACAGTTGATGGCATTTAAAATCATGTGTAAGGCAAGTAGAATAAAGTCTAAGGAAAAGTAAATGATGTAACTGGCGAAAAGAATTCCGTAACTGGCATCGGTAACGTCGTAACTGGTAAAGACAACCATGTAAGTGGTGTGGGCAACGTCATATCAAATGGAAGTGATCCTCAAACCCAAGCTCTAATCAATGACATGCTTGAAAAACGTTTTTCATCTCTACTTAAAAGATTTGATTCATGATGAATAAGCGCTTCTACTTTCAAAGATTGATAATATATCAAGTAATCTAAAATCATCTCGGTCATATTTTGTGTTTTTACTTTCCACTATAAATACCCATCGTCCTTTCACAATCGTCCAATTTAGTTTGTAGATGTGTCATCATCCCTTTCACTTTTTTGCTGACTTCCCTTAACTGATCACAGTCCAACTTTATCTGCTGGCTACGGTCCTAGTCATGCTTTTTAGAAAGTTTGAACATCTTCTATAGTTTGTTGATATTTGTCTGCATGTCAAGTCTCAATGATCCAAGCTGTGATTAGCCGAGCTCATCTTTCAAAAAGTTACTATATCTACGACTTTACTAAATCAACAGATCTATACCCTTGTCTCCAGCTTGAGGTCGTGCAGTTACTGAGAAATCGATGAGAGCGTGGCTTCGATTGTAGTCAACTTAAGTTTCGTTGACTTGGAACCTGACATAGATCTGGATAGTTGTGGCAATTTGGTGGAATATAAGTTTTGATTTGAGAATCCAGTGGTCGCCAAGAATCTATTTTTGCGTGCAGAGATATCAAGAGCTGATTGCGAGAGCTCCGGTTGATCGTAGCCTCGTGAGGAGTGTTTGAGCATGTCAATAAATTTATATTTTCAATGAATCAATCAAACATATATGCAAGTAAATATTAAAAGAGATAAGGTCGAATATTATGATGGACAAAAAATGAAACAGATAAAGTGCTATTTTAAATTAGAGTTGATAAGAATAGTATTAAGTTAGTCATCTCACCTCAATTATTTTTATGCTCAGATTCGCCAAACAAATCGCCACGCACACCATAAAACAGCTTATAAACAAACATACTAACACGCCACTCACATCCAAATACCATCCTATTACCATGCATTATAACTTAGGATGGGCCATCAATTATAAATTTTGTACCAGCAATAGTACTCTCAGAAATTCGTAGCAAACCTTTCAACTCATCAGACAGGTCCTGTAAGAAAAGGCACAGTACGCAAAATAATTAGAGAAATCTCTAAACGAAGAGACAGCATCGTTCAACAACAAGATGAGCAAATAGCAAACAAGAATAGAAATCGCTAAACTAACACCACTGCTCAACATCAATGATCAAATCAAAGCTACTCTACAAAATATCAGTGACTTGGAAGAAATGATCAAAGAAACTAAAGACAAAACAGAAAAAGATATGCTCAAAGAAGAAATCGTAGCATCCAAGGAAAAACTTAGAGAATATCAAGATTAATGCTTAGAACTGATGGTACCTCCTGCTCCCTATGACAAAGCTGATGATGTTATCCTTTAGTTTAGACCCGGAGTAGGGGGGGCTGAGAGTTCCATTTTCGTGCAAGATATTAGTGAAATGTATGAAGCTTTCTGTGGTACCCAAGGTTGGAAATGTTGGGTTACTAATACTACCAAGTAAAGCGGAGTATCCAAAGGCTATAAAGTACTTGATATGAGAGTACAAGGTTAAGGATGTCATAAAATACTAAAATGCTAATCAGGAGTACATAAAGTTATTCGTATACCAGAGACATAATCGAAAGGAAGATTACATTCTAGTACAATATCACTCGTAGTGATGCCCGTAGTGCCATTCACTTTCTAACTTGACGTTAAAGACATCAAATATCAGTACACTCGTTCCAGTGGACCTGGTGGTCAAGCTGTAAACAAAGTGGAATCTGCCTGTAGAGCCACACATATCCCTACAGGTCTGGCAGTTTTTATTCAGTAAGAGCGAAGTCAGTAATCCAACAAAAAGCGTGCAACTTAAATTCTAAAGCAAAAACTTTTTGAAATTTAGTACAAAAAGTCAGTGGAGTAGTAACAATCCAAAAGAAAATCTCAGGTTTCAACAATGGATCGCAGTGAGAAGATAAGAACCTATAACTATCCTCAGGATAGAGTGACCGATCACAGGACAGGCCTAACAAAATTTGGAATAATATCGATGATGCGAGGTGAAATGCTCTAAGAATTCATCGACTCCTACATTTAAAGCGTGAAGGAAGAGAAGGTAGATTCGCTAATCCTATAACTCTACTAGCAGGCAGGGATATCTCCCCCAAAATCATGAAACATTTATAGTTTATATTGCTTATGGTTAGACTTTATAATAAAGGATATTATCCATCAGGAATCTGTTGAATTTGATTTATAATACGTCTATATTTTAATACATCATCAACATCAAATGCAAAAACTAACGAATAATCTCTTCTCCTACTTCGCCAGAGTGCCCTCAATCAAATTTTTAGGACCTAGAGACCAATTAAAGTACAACAAAGTTGAGAAATTGTAAGTACAGAATACACAAACTCATGATAGACATAGTGCCAGATCTCATTTCCCTCCTCTCTCAGGAGGTCCCGCTATCTCCAAGCCCAAAATCAATTACCCTAAACTTTAGCAATGGCAGATCGATGTTATAAACTCAGGAGGATTCACCGAAACAAAGTACCCGAAGGTGAAGCCCATTTCTCTCAAAGGAAGGTGATTTTTATCTTCATAATGATCAGTAATATTGAATAGTAACAGGTAAACTTTAAGTTTAAATAGTACAGATTAACATTCAAAACTATTCGATTAACAAGTTATGTCCCATTGGCAGGTCAAGCTCGAAATTGAACAGCAATTACGGAGTAGAGGCACTTTTAATGAGAATACCTTTCTTGTCCAACTCTCTTTTGATGTCGCTGCTATCACACATGAACTGTGACCATTTATCAATTTCTTCTCTTAACCTCTCTACGAATTGCTTATTCAGCTCCAGCATTGAATAGTTTTTGACTGCAGCAGCATACTATTTTAATCTCATTTCGGTCATGATCCGTAAAACCTTAGATTCTCCCTCTTCATAGTATTTTTTATAATGAGTTACATAACGTGAGAAGTGAGTGTCATATTCTGCTAATCTAAGAGCAAAGATGGTGTTTTCTGCATAGAGAAGAGCACATTTACTCTCCAGCTTCTCAATACTTTTTTCATAGATGTTCTTTATACTAATCAGTTATTAGTTTTTTTGGATTGCTTCGTTGAGAGCATCTTCATATAGATCTTTACTTAGTTTTTACTTCTTTACAAGTCTGATCAGCTCCTTGCTTGGATCAACTTTCAGCTGTTTCTTCAACTACTTCTTGTCTCCTTATTATGACATTTTGAAATTGTGGAATCCTTTTACAAGTTCATCTAGTTTAACTTTATTGATTTTTTAATAGTCTTGAATCATGCTCTATACCTAAGGGTGTACGCTAATGATGTCTTTCTTCAATTCATTGAATACAAAGTAGTGTTTGCTCATACTTTCACACTCCTTTTGATAGAAGTTTTTCTCTTTCAAAATATCTGCAATGAATTAGTTTACATGTCTTTCGCCAATCTCCTTTTTATAGTTTATGAGTTTTTCGTCGAGGGTAGACTACCCTAGATCTTCATATTTTTTCAATCTTGCCACCACTGAGCTGAATGAGTCTTCCTTATCATGAAGATACTTTCTCAAGTCAACCATCTTATTTTCAAACTCAACAATTCTCTCATTATAAAACTGTTTATCTTACAGTCTCATCTGCTTCTCCATGAGTAGCACTGCGTTGATGTTTTGGTACTCTTCATAATAATTCCTCAATTTCTGAGTGAGAACTTCATTCTCCTCTAGCAACTTGTTAATGGCTTCAAGATTGGGTCCCATATCATTGATTTCCCTGAGTGTAGCTTTATTAAGATGTAGATTTTCTCTTAGATCGTCGAGATAATGTTCGCGTTTGGCTCTCTCTCTTTCCAAAAATTAAATTTTGTTTTTCTGTGTTTAGTTAGCAATTAACACCTACTCAATATTGCTCACGTAATTGTCTTTCATTTAAATTATAAACAAAAATATAGCTGTATTTCAGTTTTGACTTACACACTTCTCGATCAAGAACACTCGCTTTTAACATTTTTTATAAGCTATAGTAGAGTAACTCTGATTTAATATTAAATGCAGACCGATATCTTTGACTATCGTAACGGTAAATACCAAGGATCAATCAATTCACTCAAGCAAAGGCATGGACTAGGCATCTTCATAGATGACGAGTTGACCTTTCACATCTCCCACTGGTTAAACAACAAACTCAATGGTCCGACTCTCGTTTATCTAACCCACGGCAAGTACATCTATGGAGAATGGAAAATGAACGAACCTCATGGGCTCAATATTTATCGATCAGGAGACACAGCTCTCCTTTCTAAATTCAAGCAAGGCAAACCAAGTGAGAGATGTTTACTAATATTCTAAAAATACAATTTTGCATGTGTTTTAACTGACTAAAACGGCGAATGGAGAGTCATAAAAGGGGGACCATTACCAAACCACAAAGTACTGGTCAAATACATTGAATAAATCGGACTGCCATTCCCCGAACACTATTTTTCACTCACAAAATTTGCATGTGCTTTTTCGAATAACGGGAAAATAAAAATATTTCCATGCAAAACCAACTTTTGCTATTTTGGACTCATCAACGGTCTCGGCATAGTCTTCAACTCCAATAACGGAGTTGTGTCAGTAGGGCATCACCAGAACTAAGAAATAAGCTAATTTGGAGGTCGTTACTCTGGAGTAA
>Ga0194117_10003287_pt1 | contig 16388 bp, 29 predicted proteins | sample TA2MahsurfametaG_FD_160579 | JGI IMG/M metagenome (GOLD analysis project Ga0194117, IMG submission 160579) | Freshwater microbial communities from Lake Tanganyika, Tanzania - TA2015009 Mahale N1 surface | ecosystem: Environmental > Aquatic > Freshwater > Lake | place: Tanzania: Lake Tanganyika...
TCATAGTCAAAGATTATTTCGTGTGGATTACACTCGCAATTCTCAAAGTCATAGTCCTCGCCATTTCCCCAATAGTGAGTGCCTCTGCCATCACAATAAGAGCAGTTTCTAATTCTTTCTACTGCTATCTCTAAAGTATTCATTTAGTTTCTTTCCTTTCTTTCATACTGAAATCTTATCATAGGGGGCTGACAAAATCAACCATAGACTTTCTCAAAATCTGTAATCGTCATCATGCCTTTATAGTCTTTACAAACGACACAAACCTTAGTGCCTTCGGCATAGTCCTTTTCGCAGAAGCAACAAATCATTTTCATTAGTTATTCTTTCTTTCAATACCTAAAGCCTATCATAGCGGGCTGACATTATCAACCCGCCATACCTTATTACCACGAGGAAGTGTAGTAAAAGGACAATTTGGACTTTTCGGACAATTCTAAGACATGCTTTAATTGCTTGATAGTGTCTTTTATATCCTCCCAATACCATTGGTCGATATCTGTTCCGCCAAAGAAAAAGCCTTCCCTTGGTGGCAATAGGCTAGGGTCTTTCTTGAATAGAGCCTGTTGGCAGGTAGTAAGTAATTCTCTAAGTTTATCCTTAGATACATAGTATTCTCCGCAGTCATCTTTACCGCCTTGAACATTCTCAACGAACCATGCGTGTATCTGATTAGACTTGCGCCAATAAGCGCAGGTGACTGAAACCTCAACGCCATAGATACCATGAGCAACATCTTCCATTCCAGAAGTCTTTACAATATCATTAAATAAATCTGTCACTACTTCGGGACTGTCAAAGCCAATATCGTTATCTCTATCTAACTTTTTCCAATCAATTTTTTCTACATGCTTTTTAGCAGCAAGATACATATCTAGTCCCATTTTAGTTATTTTCCTTTCCAAAAACTGTTTCCATTATATTTAAGTTTTCCTCTGTTAGAAAACTCTGGGCACTTCCCCAAAGACCATAAATATAATTATCTCCGTATTTATCTTTCGCTAATTTTTCAATATTAGCAATTCTATCCATTTTTTCTTTAACTGTCAGCATGACTGTCCTTTCTTTCATACTGAAAGCCTATCATTTTCTACTGACATTTTCAAATCTATCTTAAATAATAAGACGGCGTGTCGTGTGAGAAAATTCACAAAGTCCGTAAAATGTGCCGTAATTCACATTGTGGATAAACCTGTGGAAAACCCCACGTGCGGCATTTTGTTAAAATTTAAATTATTGTTTGGCAGCACACGCAAAACATTTTAGATCTGCGATGTAAATTCTACCGCAGACCTCACATGTTAGGAATTTAGTTTTCTTAGTAATTCTATTCTTTCCATTTCTAAATTTCTAATTCTTATTAAACTAAAAACAGTTAAAGTTATTAGCCCGCCAAGAGCAATAATAATTGCAAGAATATCAGTTGTTAAAAGTGTCATGATGGAATTAATCCTAACTCATCAACACCGCAAGCAGTTTCAAACCTTGCTTTGTCAAAATTTTCGTTTTTAGTTCCAAAATAATTTGAGAAGCCATCTACTAAATCCTCATAGACTTGTGGATGAATTTCATCTTTTACATCATTTAGAATTGAGGCGATAGCCTTGAAGTGTGTTTTAGTTAAACTCATACCAACACCTCATCATTTAGCATGACGAACGAGTGAGAGCCACCCTCATTTAAGCAGGCTAACTCATGCTCTAATTCCTCACGAGTTAAGAGCGAAGGGTTGCCGATTAATTCGTCAATAGCCTCTATGTTAAGATTAGCGAAATCAGTTAGGGGCATTTCTGCAATATCTTTTGCATGTGGTGAGTTAGAATAAACTCTTGAGATAAAATTAACGCCGTCTTTTGTGAACGGGTAATCTGTATAATTTTCGTTAGTCATTTATTTGTTTTCCTTTTGTTAGTTTGATTTTGTTGGGATAAGTGTGCCACGAAGTGTGCCACGAATTGCGAGAGTGTCGCATGATACCTTTACCGATACTCCGACAGGTAGTTGATTAGGGTAAGTAGTAATAAATTGAGCAACCGCACCCTTAGAAGGTAGGCTGATTTCTTTAGTTGCGCCATTAAAGGTTTCTAGGGTCATTGTGTAAGTCAATTTGACTTCCTTTCGTTTTTGTTATTTAGTAAGTCTAGCACAAGGGGCTGACAAATTGGGGAGGTGGGGGTGTGACTTACGCCACACTAACCGCTACTATGCGGTAGGTATCCAATAGCCCATGAGTAGGGCGAATACGAACACGATACGCCTCAGCGTTTGAGTAATAGACATCTGATTTCTCAGCGTCTTGGATAATGCCCTCAACAGAGCGAGAGCGATAAGCCTTACCGATTAGCAGGCTTTCTATACTGTATAAATTAGCAGACATTAAGTTTTCCTTTCTTTAATTTCTAATAAGATTATCTCATATTTAGTTTTAATTGTCAAGTCGACACGCCGTTAGCATTTAGTTATTAAATATTTAATAAGCCACTTGCGCTCGGCAGTAGTTAATTCGGGGTGATTACCAATTACACCGCCGTTTTGATATTCAGCAACAATTTTATCAAATGTTTTTTTAGTGAGCATTTTTGCTCCTTCCTTAACTTTTTTTACATTGTAATTTTAGCAGATTAGACCGACAAAATCAAATTAGAAATGCGGATAAATTGGACATTTTTTGTGTGATCTTAAACACATTTCATAAGTTATACACAGCCTGTGGATAACCCCACGTGATTGGAAATTCGGACATTTTGGACATGTGATACAGAACACAAAAAAACTTTTACAAGGCACGGCGTGTCGCCTTTATTTTGTCAGTGCCCTCTGTTATTATTCTCCTATAAATAAATAGCGACATTTGGCTAATGAGCCTAGCAAATAAATGTGATACAAATCACAGTGAGCCTAGCGAATAAGTAGCCAAAATGTCAGACCCCTAGTATAGACTAAGATTAAGAAAGAAAGGTTAGGTAGCAAAAATGCTAACACTAAATTACACAGTTGAGAAAGAGGGCAACCTCATCTCGGTATCAGATAGACTGATGATAAATGAAAGTCAAATAAATGACTTGATGGATAGCCTAGTGGCTAATGGTTTTACAGTAGAGGCTATGTCAGTAGCCCCTGCTACACTTTAAGAAAGAAAGGAAATAAATAAATGATAAACTCAGTTCAAATTATAGACTGCTCATCTTGTTATGGTCAGGGCGTTATTTTCTACGGAGATGAAAATAACTTTGATGTAGAACCTTGCGAGTGTGTAGCAAATGGATAGCGTTCAATACTACTACTACTCAAAAGAACAACTACGCAGGAAAGCCCATTTAGAAAATGGTGGGACACTTGCTAACTATGACCGCTCACATTACGAATTAGAAAAGGAAAATGATGATAGCAGTAAAACTAACAACAACAACTGGCTCGACTAAGGGCATGAAGTTTGATAGCCGAGAAGGTGTTCTTGACTTTATTAAGAAAATGTCCGAGGCATTGCCTATCGGAACAGTTGTAAATATTGACGCACCACTCATCGGAATACATAGCGGGTGGATATCAGGTCGAAAAGTTTAGTGGGCTCTTATGGGCTCACTATTTTTTTTTACTTTATTTTTTTTATTTATGTATCATACACTTTAGCAAAAAATTCAGATTTTTGATATAATGGGTTTATGCACCTGACAGAAAAAGCGGTAGATAAAGTAGCCTCCCTTATAAAGGATAGCCGTATAGCCACACCAGAATACGATCTATTCTTGAGGATTGCAGTTCAGCCTGGAGGGTGTTCTGGTTTGAGATATCAGACCTATTTTGACTTTGAGGAAAAAGACGGGGATGAAATAATCTCCCATAAAGACTTTGACGTACACATAGACAGAATGTCATGGCCCTATCTCAACGGATCAACCCTAGACTATGTGGAGACTATGGAGAAAATTGGTTTTACAATAGACAACCCTATGGCCCAAGGATCCTGCGCCTGTGGCGACAGTTTTAACTAATATGGTGGTATAATTTTAACATGACTGAGTACATTCACTATCTATCAGACAAAGTAGAACTTCATTCAACTTTAATGACAAAACTTATTTCAGAAATTTTAAAAGACGTAGAAATAAAATCAGGCGAGGAACAAGACGCAGGTTTGAAGGCTACAGAAGAGTGGTCCGAAGGCAAGTCAATAGAAGAGCAAATTGAAATTTTGCTTGATTTGTATGGCAGCGATGAAGAAAAGTCAGATTATGAGTCTTGGAAATCTAAACTCTGAATCAGGACGAATCCCAGAAACCGACGCTATGGGTCGTGAAAAATTTTGGGAAGATATTGGTAGACCAGAACATCCAGAATATCCAAACTTGGCTGTAAAAATATTTTCAGAAACATGCTGCCAGAATTGTAGTTGCAAAAATGGATGAACAAAAATTAACTCCAGAACAAGCACAGACTATTTTGTTATTTAAAATTGAGCAAAAATTAAGACAAGTTATTGCTAAACAAGTAGAGCAAAAATTCCACGGTATGTATCATAACGCATCACACGATATAGCAAAATTCATCCGTAATACTTAGGCAATTACTCCGCCATCTTTTAACTTATCATAAATATTACCCATCATAAACAAAAGGCTTGGCTGACTCTGGTCAATCTGTGCCTTAAGGTCATCTTCTTTCAAACCTGCTTGTGTCCCAAGTGCAAGGTTATCTGCGTTGATGGAATCAAGCATAATTTTTACTACTTCATCTTTTGTCATACTATACCCTTTCGTAGATATACAATTGTATCATAGTTAGTTCCAAACCGCAATTTCATCATATGTTACAGAATACTCTCCTGTGAATATTTCTGCATATGAAATTATATCTCTATTATACCTTGTAAGGGTGTTTAAGCCCACTTTGTCGCAGGTATATTTATTACCCGTAGTTAAGGTTTGAAATTTCATACCCTGCGCTTTTAGGGCATTATTTAAGGTATCTAAATATCGTTCTTTGCCAAACCTTTTAGATACAAAACTTTGATCAACATAGTCAAACCTTGCTTGTGCATCATTTTGTTTTGCAATGTCCGAATTGTCCATTATGTACCTTACTGCAGGATGATCCATCCTATCAGACCAGTTTCGCATGTTAGGCTCATACCTCTCCATGTTCTTAAGAGTTGAGTCAGCAAAGGCCATGCGTATTAGGTCTGCACTGGAGGTTTGAATCTCTGTTGCAAACGAAATCAAAAAAGCGGTTGCGAAAGGAAACTTGTCGCTATATGTCGTCACGCCGAAGTGTACATTCGGATTGAAAGACTTAAAAGACATATTGTCTTCTAATAAGCGCATGTGATTTCCAAGTGAAACAAAATTAAATCGATTCATATCGCAATCTAAGAACAGACAATCTTCTGGATCTATCCCGTCGGCGAGACATAAAAGATTCTTGTCGTAAGAGCCGACTATTTGCGAACCGTTAAAACGCTCTAGTAATTTTGCGGACATAAAACCGTCCATATCTGGGGATATTATTAAATTTCGAGAATGCCCTAGCGTCGATAGTATGTCTGTTTTCATTTTTGTAAAATATTCCCCTTATAATAATGTAATTATGACAGTTTCTGATTGGGCAGCGTTAGTTCTCACAATACTATCTATTGTAGCATTAGTTGCTGGCGGAATCAAGTGGCTGACAAAACATTATTTTGACGAAATACGTGCAGAGTTTAAACCTAACGGCGGAACCTCAATGAAGGATGCCATTTCTAGATTAGAAGCCGATGTGTCACATCTTAAAGATCATATGTTAAAGGAAGAAGTTGAAATAACCAACATGCAAAATAAAATTGATCGCATGTATGAAACTCTTTTAGATTTTATGACTAATGTTAAAAAATAATTTGCTATATACTATATATAATATATAAAGATAGTTTTTAAAACTATAAGGATATCTTTTTTCTTATATATATTTAAGTATACACTACTGCAATCCTGGCATAAAAGACATATCTTGACAAATCGGACATATCCAATTGTAACAATTTGGTAAACTTTTTTCTTGGTGTCCGTTTTGTCCTTTATGGTATAATTTTATTGTTGGCTAATACCTTGGCTTGTCCCATACCCACCAGTCCTGGTATTAGTCAATTTTTATGGTATAATCACAGTATGCCTATTTACAATACCCTTGCTTTTGGTGCAGATCCTGTCACTATGCAGTGGAGCGTTGTTAGAGGAGATACAGGAACCCTTCGTGTAGAATTCTATGAATCCAACGAGGTAGATTTTTATGACACAACTGGATGGATTTTTAGGTGTACAGCCTATGATCAATCTGGAAATGTCCTAGATGCCTTAGATTGCGAACCTGGTGAAGGATTTGTCGACATTACTGCTTATCCTTCTGTTACAAAAAATTGGGGATCAAAATATTCTTCAGTCGTGGCTCAACTACCTTTTGATTTACAGGTAATTATTCCAGAAGAAATTGAAGACATTGTTTGGACACCAGTTATAGGCACAATACAAGTTTTAGGTGACGTTACACCAGGAGGTACTTTATAATGGCAGTTATTAAAATTGTCCCAATGCCAGGAGCAAAGGGAGACAAGGGTGATGAGGGTGCAACAGGTGCACAAGGATTACAGGGTCCAATCGGTGCTACAGGTCCAGCAGGTGCAGACGCACTTTGGTCATATAACGGTGCATGGCAATCCAATGCTGCTTATGCAGTTGGAGATCTTGTAACATATCAAGGACAACTTTATTACACAAAGTCAATTACAACTGCTGGCACACTACCAACTGATACTACAAAATTTGATTTAATTGCAGCAAAAGGTGAAACTGGATCACAAGGAGCACAAGGACCCGCAGCGCCATCTTTAATAACTTCAGGAACATGGGATCCACAATTTTATGAAAAGAATAGTATAATTCCAAGACTTGATGGAACTGCAAGCCACCCTCTTGGACCACAATCTGATTATCCTGTAATAGCAAACTACTACACAATTGGAGATATGGTTTTCTTTAATTTTAGTGTTTATCTTTTTGACGCTATTCAGTGGGGAGCGCCGCAAACTGATTCCACAGGGACAGTTATTACCGACCCAAGTACAGGTGGGCCTTATTATTCACAGTTTAAATTTGATTTGCCATTTAAACATAGCCTTGTAGAATGGACCTATTCTCCTTTATCACTTTATGTAGCCAATAATCCTCAAGTCATTTCGTACAGACTTGGAAGTGGAGCACCTTTTATTGGTAGGCTTATAGTAAGAAATGACATGGAGCCAGCAGGTTTTGGAGACAACGAAAATTATGTTATACCAGTCTATGGGACATTAACTTTAGATAACACAACTCAAAAAAGTTATGTAGCCATATCAAGTATAGATACGGAAGGATTAACAGATGTAAATGCTGGCACATTTAAATCCATTAGTTCTGTTTGGCCAGTTGACTTAATTTCACCTTCTGTAACTGATAATTCAAAAATTTTAAGAATTCACGTCTCTGGAACATATAGAAAAGAATAATATAGTGAGATAATGTCTATATGGCTGTATCTAAATCCATGGACTTTCCAGTTAGCAAAAAATCTTCTTATGCTGCACAGGTTGTAGAAACTCAAACAACCAATACTGATGTATTAATTAATTATGTTCCTGTTCCTGGTCCTATGGGTCCCGTCGGACCTTCGGGGGTACCTGGACCTCAAGGACCTGCTGGAAAGGACGGTATTCAAGGTCCTAAAGGCGAAAGAGGCACACCTGGTAAAGATGGTGAGAGTTCTTTGTCTTCATCTGGACAACAGGCTGGATGGGCATCATACTTTAACTTAAACAGAAAACCTATAAACCTTGGTGTCAATCATGGAGATGATGGCTGGGTAAGTCTTTGGGTAGATTCCAAGGGTAGCAATACAAACCAAAAATACTTACCACAAGAATGTACCAGTCTTTGGAATGCAGAGCAAAGGATGCTTAATTTTCATGGTTTGAAGTTAGGATCTCAGGTATTCGTAACCTATAACTTTGAACTTACTACTAACTCTAATAATACAGAGGTTTGGATAAGGACATTTTTCCCTAAATCTACCACGGAAATATCGCAATTTGTAGCATCCTTGAAATATCAGTATGTCTACAATATGTACGTAACACAACACTTTTTCATAGAAGACGACGCTATGTGGAACTCTGGAGCGGTACCTCAAATCAGAACCGATTATGACTCATCCGTAATTATGAATTCTATCTACGTCAGCGTGGTATAATAAAAGCATGGCATTTCCATCAACCTATGACTTTAACTATTATAAGGGTGACACCTTTGAGTTTCGTATCTACCCGAAGAAAAACGATGGAACTGTATTTGATTTAAGCACATTTTATGTACCAACAGATTATGCAAATACACCAGATGATGTAATAGATAACGCAGCACCATACGACAGTGCTCAGTTTACAATTGCAAATGTTCGTGGAAGTACTGCAGCACTTATAGTAAAATGTTTTGCCAGAGTTTCAGATGATAATACATTTGTTCAGTGTGCAATTCGACCAGCAGAAGGAAATCAACTGGTTGCAGGAACAGAATATGTTTATGACGTCGAAGTTAGAAAACCAGCAGGATTGCCAGGAAGTGGTCAGTACGAGATTGTTCAAACCTTGTTAACTGGAGCAATTACTGTTACGGATCAAGTTACAGGTGCCACAGCCTTGACTCAGCCAGGTGTATAATGGCAGATATACTTTTATCAAATGACGATTTAACAATTTTTGGTGGTCCAGAAACAGTAAGCCTTGATCTCGATATTGGCCCACAAGGAGATCGTGGAAGTATAATTATTGGAGTATTAGGTGATCCAAGAGATGCAAATGTGGCCTCAACAATTGTTCAAGATACTCAGGCACTAGATATTGCAATAGACTATCAACCAGCCTCTACAACATATAAAACCGTTTTTCAAAAAGTTTCTAGTGGTGGATCATTACAATGGACTCCGCTTGTAAGTTTAAAGACAAACTATTATTCTTCAATTAAGGATGTTACTGCTGCAAACGGAACTCTTACAATACCGCCAATAAATGTGGCAGATATATACGGATCTTCAGGAATAACTGCAGCAACTTCAGAAGCATTTAATGTTCAATACTCAATATCATCTCCAGATTCTGCTGGGCCATTAGCCACAAAACTTGTTGTTAAAGAATTAATTACTAGTCAAGGCTTTTTGGCACTACCACTTGAAATAAAGGGTGTAGAATATATTAACGACGATTGGGAGCCTATGGCTGGCCCAAAGCGTGTTCATTTATTTATTACAGTGGTATAATGACGAAGGGTGATGTATAGTGGCAGAAGAGAATATTGATAATACCGTAAATGGTACTGGACTCTTTAATACCAAAATCCCAGGTCTTACAGATGCTGCAGATATTCAAGCAGCCTTAAGACTATATCACTATGGATCTTATACCTACGATGGTGCAAATACAAACCCTACATTTCTTCCAAATCCATCAATTGCTAAATATCTACAAAACCTTAAAGACGCAGATGCTGAAGAAATAGTAAATAGAAATGCTGCAATTACAACCCACAATGAAGACACCACGGATGTTCATGGTATAGTAAATACAGCAAATTTAGCAACACAAGCATTTGTGGCTACATCAATAACTAATGCTATAGAGGGTGCTACTGGAGGATATCCAGCATTAGCAGGAGATGGAATTGTTTGGGATTCAATAAATGAAGAGTTTGATCTTGAAGCGCCAATACTAAACAACAACACTGTAATAACTAAAACTTATGATTGTACTTTAGATCCCCTCGATGTTAATAAAACAATTCTATTAAATACATCATCTTCAATAAATGTAACTGTCCCGCTGAATTCTAGCGTTAATATTCCTATTGGATACAAATATACATTAATTGAGATTGGTTCTGGAGTTACAACTTTTGTTCCAGCATCTGGAGTTACAATTAATAGCAAGAATTCTCAATTATTTATTGATACAAGATATGGACATGCTGTTTTAATTAAAATTGCAACAGATACATGGGTTGCTTATGGAGATATTTATGAAGGTGCTCCCGTTACTCCAGTAACACCAGTTACACCAGTTACACCAGTTACACCAGTTACACCAGTTACTCCTGCAGTAACTCCTGCAGTAACACCTGTTACCCCAGTAACACCAGATGTTGTTACACCTGTTACCCCAGTAACACCAGATGTTGTTACACCTGTTACCCCAGTAACACCAGATGTTGTTACTCCTGTAACACCAGTAACACCAGATGTTGTTACTCCTGTAACACCAGTTACTCCAGTAACATGTGATGGAGCACCAGAGTCATACACAGCAATATTCCCAACATGTAATGGTGAAGATTCCTATGAAGGAATTTACCAAGGAACAAGAAAATTGTGTACTGATGGAAGTTATCAGATTATAACTACAGCAGCGCCAGGCACAGGAACATTTATTGGATATGGTAATTGCCTTGCTACAAACGTAAGTGCTTGTGGAGGTAGTGGTGGTTCTGGAGTCTCTCCATGTGTTACTCCTGTAACACCAGTAACTCCTGTAACTACTCACTTTGCCGCATTTTGCTCTAACGGAATAGCCTATCAAGAAGAAGGTGCGGACTGCGGTGCCATAGAAGCATACGTCATGACCAATTATGCAAACGTAACCGACTTTGTATGTCAGGCTGGATCGCAACCACCAGCACCAAACTGTCAATCAGTAACGCCAGTAACACCAGTAACTCCTGTAACTCCTGTAACCCCAGTAACACCTGTAACCCCAGTAACACCTGTAACCCCAGTTACTCCTGTAACTCCAGTTACTCCTGTAACACCAGTAACGCCTGTTACACCAGCAACAACTTGGTATTGTACGGTTCGTGATGCAGACGGCGGTACATATACTTATACCTCTAACACAGATGAGTCTTCAACATGCGTTGCATGTAACCAAAATGGATATCCTGCAGCACCAGGATGTCAAGGAAGTATATGTTGCCCAATTATCTTCCCACCTAGCGTTACACCAGTTACTCCTGTAACCCCAGTTACTCCTGTAACCCCAGTAACACCAGTAACTCCTGTAACACCTGTAACGCCTGTAACGCCTGTAACTCCAGTTACCCCTGTAACACCTGTAACCCCAGTTACTCCTGTAACGCCTGTAACTCCAGTTACCCCTGTAACACCTGTAACACCAGTAACTCCAGCAGGAACACCTTGCAATGGCTGCGTTAGAAATTATTGTTGGGAGCCATGCCCAGACTGTTGCAACAACGACTGTGGATGTTAGTGTATAATATATAATAAAACATTAGTGCAAAGAAAAGGGTATAAATGTCAGAAGAACTAACTCCTTGGCAAAGGTATAAAAAAAATCTAGGAGAAACAAGGCCCTGGGATATTGTTAATCCTGCAACGGAATGGGCTTCAAAAGAGTTGGCAAACACTAGGTATGCAATATGTAAAGTGTGTCCAGAATTAATTAAATTAACTGGTCAATGCAAAAAATGTGGTTGTTTTATGATAGCAAAAACAAAATTAGAAAAAGCAACATGTCCATTAGGAAAGTGGTAGTATGGAAAAAATATTTTGGGAAAATTCAACTGGCGTAATATTTAATAAATATAGAGCAATAGTTAGAATTGAGATAGCCCCTGGAATAATGTCTTATGAAAATGTAATGTCTAAAGAAATATTTGATACATTTGTAAATGACATTGAAGAAGGAATGAGTTCAGCAAAAATAGAATGGAATTCTGCTGAGGTAAAACAAGGCACTGGAGATGAAATAAAAACTAAAGTTGACACTAAATCAAGAGATACACAAACTGTTGTAATTCCTTATTCTTCAATAGAAAAAGATGATTACTCTACTTTAAGCGCAACGTTTTATACCTCTATATCTAATGTTTTTTTACAAAACATAGATCCAATAGAAAGAGACTATCAAAGATACTTTCATATAGGATGTTCGTGGCACGACTCCTATTCAATATTAAAATATGGAGTTGGTCAAAAATTTATAGATCATATAGACGATCACCCAGATTTTCATAGAAGAATGTCTACTCTATATTATATTAATGACGATTATTCTGGGGGAGAAATAAATTTTCCAAGATTTAATCTTTCGTTTAAGCCCAAAGCAAATCAAATGATTATTTTTCCATCAACATATGTATATAATCATTCTGTTTCCCCAGTCACAGAAGGAACAAGGTATGCAGTAGTTAGTTGGTTAAGATGAGCATAGATATGGGTCTTGTTAGACGGGCAATTATAGAAAAAAGGGTTCATGTATTTAAAAATCCTTTTCCAAATCTTCCATCACTAGACACAATCATGTCAATGGTTTCTCAATATGTTGATGAGGATTTAGAAAAATTTCCACACAGGTCATATCGCTTAAATGATTTTGTTGAAGGCGAGTCATCAGATATGAGTCTTAAATGTAGATTTTGGTCTAGACTAGCGTTTCAACTTTACGATCCACAAGATAAATATTTATCAATTATTCCAGAACTTTTACCAGTAACCGAGTGGGGCCTTTCTGAGTATTCTGCAGAAATATATGATGGAAATTTTGCATTAGTGTCTCTTATGAAAAATCGTGGCATTGTTGGAAGCAAACATAGTGATTATGTTGATCAGTTTCAATGGGTAGTAAAAGGTGAAATGATTTGGAGAACAGGTCCAAACCTAGAAAATGAAACTTATGTTGTTGAGGGTGATTTTATATTTGTTCCAAAAAATTTAATCCATGAAATTGAAACAGTAAAAGCCCCAAGAGTAGCAATAAATCTTATTTTGAGAAATTAAAAAGCACCCACAGCCTAAGCCATGGGTGCCTTTAATATTAACTACTTAGGAAACTTTAACATCCACTCTCTAGTCTTAGGCGTAATGCCCTTCCATGAAGACCAGTCTTCTCCGCCTTTAGACATGTAATACGCAATCTCTGCATTTTTGACGGGATTGAACAATTCAGCATTAGAATCCAGGTCAAATTTATCCCTACGGTCTGGACCTAAAGAGTCAATCATATTAATTTGGAACATTCCATAAGAGGAGTCCCCAGTCTTATGGTTGCCATTAAATGCCAAAGGCCTACCATTAGATTCTTTCTTGGCAATGGCCCAAGCGACTACAAGATCTTGCCCCTTAAACCCTACAAGGGAAAGGAGTTGTTTTAATTCAATATCGGTCAGAGAAGTCTTATTTTCAAAACTCTCTAACTTTTTAGCCTTAGAAACCAAAAAAACCTCTTTCGAGGCGTTTTCTTGCTCCTGAGCCTGTTCTATACTCAAATTATTTTTGTCACCTATTTGTGTTTCAGCATTAGCAGCGTTTGACCAAGTCGCTACTAAAGTCAGTATGCTGAGTATGCTAATGATCTCTTTGTTTCTTTCGATAAATTTAATCATAGTTTCCTCCTTAGAAAACAACAACACCTTGGTAGGTGTTACCATCAAGTATAACACAAAATTATGTCAAAAGTCAACTTGATAGGGTGGTATAATAAAGATTATGCCAGAGTATGCATCTAACTATCCTACATCACTTTCATATCCTATTGCTTCAGATCCCGTTAATGTACACGGAGACTTTAAGGTATTAGTTGATGCTTTAAATAATATTTTGCCACCATTGGGTATGACTAGTGTTGCTTCTCCTGTAAGAAATACAAGTTCTTCTATTTCTCTCCCCGCAGGAACACCAGTATTTATTTCAGGAAGTATACCTCATGACGGAAAATTAAAAGCAACTGTTGAAAAATACAATCCGTCAAGTTCAACACACAATCCTAACAATCCAATACTTGGTTTAATGCAAGCAGATACTCCAACATTAAGCGATGGCATCGCTGTGGTTTCTGGAATTATACAAATGAATACAACAGGACTTGGATCTTCTGGAACTAAGGTTTATGTTAATTCTTCTGGAAATCTTGTCGGTGGTCGACCAGTAACTGGATCAGCAATATATGTTGGTGTTGTTGCAATTCAAGCAACCAAACCACTTGGTGGAATGATAGTCGTTCAGACAAAAGGCAACGGTACATGGGGAGCCCTTAAAGACGGATTGTCGTGATATAATACAATTATGACTACCTTTAGAAATCAACCCACAGATTCTTATGCTCTTGGTTCAGCACCCCCAGAGGTTCGTTGGACGGTAGTTAGAGGAGACTCAGCAGCATTTAGAGTTTATGTAACAAATGATGCAAGAGAGCCATTATATTTGGATGACTGGGAAATAGATATGGATATTCGTCGTAACGGAACCCTTATTATTTCTTTGACACCAGAACCAATTGAATCTCAAGACACAGAAGGAAGTTTCACGGTAAACTTAACATCTTCACAATCGGAACTTTTACAGACAGGAGATGTCTTTGATATTCAACTCACAGAACTTTTGTCTGAGGGAAGAGTCTGGACAGTAGCCAAAGGTTCTATGGTTATTGTTGAAGATGTTACACAATGACACTTTATAACTTAACACCATTAAATCAAGAAGTATATAATACAACAAACAGATTAGCACATGCACAAATAAAAGAACTTGACAAAAAGTATATACGAGTAGATTACATACAGCCAAAAGCAAGAATAGAAGAGGTTTTGCCTTTTCGAGTGCAGTTTATTAATGTTAGCGTGTTTGGGTATTCTAAGAATAATCCACCCCCAATCCCGTTGCAAATTATAGGATATAGCAACTATATTTTATAATAAAAAGGAGTTATAATACCATCATGGCTAAGATATCAATACCTAATTTAAAAACACGTTTTGAGACTGGGGATCGCCCCACTCAGCAAGACTATGAGGATTTGATTGATTCAACCTCAGCCCGCTCAACAGACTTGGCGTCATCGGGCAATAATGAAAACACAATTACAGGCATTGAGAATGCAACAGTAATAGATAATTTTAATGCTACAGAATTTCGTATGATTAAGTATCTTGTTTCTATCGCAAAGACAACTGCGGGAGATAACAAGTTTTATGCAACAGAGTTGACCATCTTAGTAGACGGCACAAATGTGAATGTCTCTGAGTATGGCACAATAGACAATGATGGGAATATTGGCACCGTTAGCGTCTCCAGGGTTGGAAATACAGTATCCTTAACGGTTACTCCAGATCCTGCGATTAAGCCAGTCACAGTTCGTTTTGCACGAATTGGACTTAAGGCGTAAACAAGGAGATAAAAAATGGCAACAGTCACAAAAGACTTTAAGGTAAAAAATGGTCTGATTGTTGAAGGCACAACGGGTACCATCAACAACCATGACATTCTTACTAAGAAGAATGACGATCAAACCTATATCGTCAACCTGATTGGCGGAACAGCCACATCAGCAAATGAAGCAAACAAAGTTGTAAAGCGTGATGGCTCAGGCAACTTTGCTGCAGGTACAATTACAGCAGACCTCGTTGGTGATGTAACTGGTAATGCAGATACAGCATCAACACTTGAAACTGCTCGCACAATTACATTGGGCGGAGATCTTGCAGGTTCCGTTTCATTTAATGGTTCTGCAAACGTAACATTAAACGCAACAGTTGCAAGTTCTTTTGCAACAGACGAAGAAGTTGCAACAGCAAAGGGCGAAGCAATTTCTACAGCATCAGGAGATGCAACTACAAAGGCTAACAACGCTAGATCAGAAGCAATTGCAACTGCAGCATTAGATGCAACTACAAAGGCTAATTTTGCCCAATCAGAGGCAATTGGATTTGCAGCATTAGATGCCACTTCAAAGGCTAACAACGCTAGATCAGAAGCAATTTCAACTGCAGCAGCAGATGCCACTTCAAAGGCTAACAACGCCAAAGCAGAGGCAATTGCTTCATCAAATACTTACACAGATGGAAAAGTTGCAGACTTGGTTAGTGGTGCACCAGAACTACTCAACACCCTTAATGAGTTGGCAGAAGCAATTGGCGATGATGCCAACTTTGCTACAACTCTTACTACATCAGTAGGAACTAAGGTTTCAAAGGCTGGAGATACAATGACTGGACTTCTTGTCCTTTCAGCAGATCCAGCAGCAGCCCTTGGCGCAGCAACAAAACAATATGTTGATGCAGCAGAAGCAGATGCAGTTTCAACTGCAGCAGCAGATGCTACCTCAAAGGCTAACGCTGCACAGTCTGCAGCAGAAGCAACCGCTTCAGCAGATGCCACTTCAAAGGCTAATGCTGCAAAGTCAGGAGCAGAAGCAACTGCAGCAGCAGATGCTACAAGCAAGGCTAACGCTGCACAAGCAGCAGCAATTGCTCATGCAGATGCACTCACAACAGCAGATGTAGAAGAAAATACAAACTTGTATTACACTGCTGCTCGTGCAAAAG
>Ga0194117_10003289_pt1 | contig 16385 bp, 12 predicted proteins | sample TA2MahsurfametaG_FD_160579 | JGI IMG/M metagenome (GOLD analysis project Ga0194117, IMG submission 160579) | Freshwater microbial communities from Lake Tanganyika, Tanzania - TA2015009 Mahale N1 surface | ecosystem: Environmental > Aquatic > Freshwater > Lake | place: Tanzania: Lake Tanganyika...
ATCTTCTAAACTATGAATCCAAAAAAATCAAGGATAATAGATTTAGAAATGCTAGAAGAAACGGAATTTCTATTTTTTATTTTCTAAATTATACAATCATTGCATAAGTGCAGTATCTGAAGATTAGTCCATTTTGCTGTACTCAAATATCTGCATCCTTAAGCTTCTATAATATTTTAAGCTATATGGAGTTTATATAAGTGACTCCATTCACCCAAAGATAAATATCTGCACCCTTAAGCACCAAGATTTATACCATTTTCTTCTAAATAGCATAACTGATACGTAGTTCAATTGTGTGTATGTTTGTGAGCTGGGCTTTGGTTATGTACTTAATTTCTTTAGGTCCCATACTATTGCAACATAAAACCAATATTATGGGATTCTTTTCTATATCTTTAATTTGTTGGATAAATTTGTAGAAAAAATCTAAATTTCTAAACATTCTCAAATTATAACGTGAGATGATTCTCCCTTCATTTTCATGTACTACTTTGGGCTTTATTCTCATTGAAGTAGGGATAAATATAATTCTTGGGTTGTATCCATATATGAAAGTTTTTGCTTCTCTTTTTAAAGACTTTCTTCTCCTGTATCTAAAGGTCAGCAGGACAGTTCGTAATAAAGTGAATCAGATAGTTTTTTATTTAAAACTTTTTCAAAATCTTTTTCCGTGTTGACTTCCAAAAAACCAAATCCCTTTGACATACCCTAATTGTTACGATAAGTCTGAATTCTTTTACTTTTACTATATTCATAAATAATTTTTTTATTTCTTCTTCTCTTAGTTGGTAAGGAATATTTTTGATGTAAAGCTTAAAACTTTATATTGGTTCGATTTTCTATCTTTCAAACTCAACTTTAACCCTTTTTGTTCCTTATTTTTTAATTTTCTCCATGTGGTCATCATTGATATCCAGGGAACTTTCCGATTAATCTTATTAGCTGTCTCGTTGGGATTACATTGTATTGATAATAATCGAAATTACCCTCAAATCATCTCAAAATATCTTCTAATCGCTCAAAACTGCCCAATTAAGGTCAGATAACCTTATAATCGTATCCGAATAAAATAGCATCTCTCTAATTCTTCTCTAAATAACATTCTCTAAATCATGGAAAATATCTTAACTCAAATTTATACCTTCATCTCAAATCTTTCTATTTGTCATTATCATTTATAATTAATATATGTCTAAGCGTATCTTTGTAGTAGGAGTTGGTATGACGCCATTCCTCAAGCCATCATCTCAAAATCCTGACTACCCATAACTTGCTAAAGTTGCTATCAATAGGGCACTCAACGATGCAAACTGTTCTTACAATAACGTCTAAGCTGCAGTTGTTGGATACTGTTATGGGGATTCCACATGTGGGCAAAGGTAAATTTACTTCTATTTAGGGCCGTATATGAAGTAGGAATGACTGGAGTTCCCATTTACAATGTAAACAACAATTGTGCCACAGGCTCATCAGCTTTACACCTAGCAAAAAGTTTAGTTTCAGGTGGAGTTTATAAATGTGTGCTTGCAGCTGGTTTTTAAAAAATGGCTCGTGGATCACTTACATCTCAGTTCAAAGATCGTACAAATCCTTTACAAACATTCGTTTAGAAATCTATATAGTACAATCCTACCTAAGAATTTCCTAAAGCGTTAGCAGCTTTAGTTTTCGGTAACGCAGGACAATAACATATGAAAGTTTATGGTACTAAACCCTAGCATTTTGCTAAAGTAGCTGCCAAAAACCACAAACATTCACTCAACAATCCATACTCACAGTTTAGATAGGCACATTCTGTATAAGAAGTTCTTAAAAGTCCCAAAGTCTACGGATTATTGACAAAATTGCAATGTTGCCCTACATCAGATGGTGCTGGAGCTGCTATCATTTGTGATTAATAGACTATGAAGGCACTTAAGAGAGAAAACTAAGCTGTCTAAATTGTTGCTATGGAACTAACTACTGACTATCCTCAAGCATTCAAGAACAGCAGATAAATTGTAGGTTATTCTATGGCCAAGTAAGCTGCAAGCAAAGTCTACAAAAAAGCTGGAATTAAGCCTTCAGATATTGGTGTAGTAGAACTTCATGACTGCTTTAGTGCTAATGAACTCATCACCTATGAAGCCCTCGGATTATGTGATTAAGGTAAAGCAAGTTAATTTATTGATAAGGGAGACAATACTTATGGGGGAAAAGTTGTAGTCAATCCTTCTGGGGGACTTACTAGCAAAGGACATCCTCTGGGTGCCACAGGCTTTGCTCAATGTGCCGAACTTTGCTGGCAAGTTAGAGGAATCGCAGGAAAGAGGCAAGTACAAAATGTTAAGTATGCTTTACAACACAACCTGGGATTAGGTGGGGCATGTGTTGTTGCAGTTTACAAAAAATACAACGATAAAAAAAGCTCAGGAACATCTTAACTTTCTTAGATCCTAGAACAGTAAGCCAAAAATAAAGTTATTCAGCCAAAGCTGTGATGCATATCTGATGATCTTAGAACATCCAACCTTATACATTTTTGTATTACTACGAAGCTAAATACTTTTTTTTTATTTATGCCAAATTCTATAGATGATCATTTTATCAATAATCTATTTACTCACTGCTTGTCTGAACTACTTCTCTCTTTCCACCACATCCTTGAAATCCTTGTCTTCTATTACAAATTTAATCTTTTTTCTGAGAGTTTCCCTCTTCTTCCCATCTCTGCCTTTAGAATCTATTTTCACGAAAATCTCTTGTGTTACGAGTTTCTTTTCCTTTTTAACACTTCGTGCCTTCAAAATCTTATTTTCCTCCTTTCTCTTGCTCTTAGCGCTTTGTTTGTCCTTTATTTTGTACTCTCTAAAAGCCTGTTCCATGTCTATCTTTTTGCCCTCGAGGATTTGCAAACTTGACATAGACCATTTTATCTCCGATTTTTTTGCCATTGATGGTATTGATAGCCTTTTCAGCTTAAGAGACTGATCCAAATTAAACAAACGCAAAAGGTCTCTTAGTTGAGTCTTCTGGAATTTTGAAGTAGAAGTCCTTCACATTTCCGACATTATCAAACATTTTTCTAATCTCTTGTTCAGAGGTCTTTATTAATAAAAGGTTACATCTTTAGAGATTCCACTTACGAAGATGCGGCTCGAAGGTTCAGGATTCTTGTTGAAATTGCAGCGGCCAGATTCTTGTGAAGATGAAGAATGGCTTCTGTTTCTGTCTCGCATTTGACAATTATGACAAACTAAAATTAGATTTGCATTTATACTAAAATTGCCCTTTTTGTGTACACACATAAGCAATATCAATAAAAAAAAACCTTATAACAGAAATCTTATACATCACTATTTTTTATACTGATTAGTTGTCTCTGGATTTGACTAAGTAATCAAAATATCTTCCATTTTTTATTTATTTCTGTGGAAAGTACAGTTCTCATCTCCATTACACTAATCTATTCAAAGCAATTGCTACCAATTACTTAATCATCCATCTTTAGATTCAAGCACTTTACTTGATCTTCCATCTTTAAATTCAAACTCGTGTTTTCAACCCAAACTGCTTCACACTTTTTTGATAATCATAGAAAACACTGCTTGATGATGTTTGAATTTTATTAACTTAACTTTATATTTACAACAAACGCAAAAAGTATCGACGAAAATTGTAATTTGATTTGGAAAGTAACTTTTTAACATGTTTCATGTGATTGAAGTAAAAAGTAAAATATAAAAAAAATGGAGGGTGGGGTCATCTCGAGGATAAACGTAAAGAGCGTTTGTTTTTATTATAATTTTATAAATGTTTATTTTACAATACGTTTTCTTTGAATCAGAATATCATGAAAAATAAATCTGGAAATTTAAAAGGTTTTTTGATATTTAGCTATGTAAATCATCTACTTTTCTTCATTTCAATCTCACCAAAACACATTTACTCTTTTCAATCCTTAGCTCCTTTAAAATCCTAGAATGTTGAAAACTGTAATAAATACAGTTGATCAACATATAAGTTTACATGTCACGTAAGGTCTATATCGTAGGCGTTGGAATGACTAAATTCATGCGTCCTTCCAATAACAACCCTGATTACCCCTAGTTAGGAAAATTTGCCATCGACAGAGCACTCATCGATGCTCAGTGTCACTACAATAATGTCCAAGCTGTTATTGCAGGCTATGTTTATGGTGACTCAACTTGTGGGCAGAGGTACATTATTTCTGATTAAGAGTCGTTTATGAAGTTGGTATGACAGGAGTCCCAGTTCACAATGTTAACAACAATTGTGCCACAAGCAGTTCTGCCTTACATTTGGGTAAAAATCTTGTAGCTGGTGGAGTATATGACTGTGTTCTTTGTTTTGGCTTCGAAAAGATGCAAGTTGGATCAATCTCTAACCAATTTAGTGACCGAACTGATCCTTTATAGAAGTTCATCAAAAGATCATTAGAAATAGGTGGAAAAACAACAAGGCCTAAAGCCTACATTCCTTATATTTTCCAAAACGCAGGAGAAGAACATATGAGACTTTATGGAAGCAAACCTGAACACTTTGCAATGATCTCAGCTAAAAATCATCAACACAGTGTCAAAAATCCTTACAGTCAACATCGCAAAAACAGAACAACTGAATAAGTCTTAAAGAGTCCCAAAGTTAATGATTTACTTACAGTTCTTCAGTGTTGTCCTACTTCAGATGGAGCTTCTACTGTTGTCATATGTGATGAAGTAACTATGAAAAAGCTTAAAAGAGAAAACGAAGCAGTGGAGATTCTTGCCGTTGAATTAACAACTGACACAGCTAAAATGTATTAAAATGCAAGAGAAGTTGTTGGTATGTCTATGGCTAAAAGATGTGCACAGCAGGCATATTAGAAAGCTGGAGTCAAGCCATCTTAGATTAACTGTGTAGAGCTTCATGACTGTTTTAGTGTCAATGAACTTCTCACTTACTAAGCTTTAGGTTTGTGTTAAGAAGGAAAAGGTCATTAGTTTGCTCTTAAAGGAGATAACACCTATGGAGGAAAGTGTGTTGTCAATCCTTCTGGAGGTCTTCATGCAAAAGGGCATCCTTTGGGTGCAACAGGAATAGCTCAACTTGCTGAATTAGTATGGCAATTGAGAGGCATTGCTGGAAAACGTCAAGTTCCCAATTGCAAATATGCTCTTCAGCATAATTTAGGATTGGGTGGTGCCTGTGTAGTAGGAATTTACAAGAAATACAATAATGCAAAAAGTGGAGGAACTTAAGACTTAAATGAGTTGGAAGCCCTCTAAGCCAGATTAAAAGATGCCCCTTTACCAAAAGCTTTGATAGTTGATTAATTATCATTTTCAAAATTAGTAACTAACAGACATTTATTTTTCAATCTTGAATTCAAGAAATAAATGAAAGATAGAGTACAATTTAAAAGTCTTTGAAAGTTTTTAACATCTTTTTCGTTTATTTTATATAATAAATTAGCTTTTTTAATACTGTGTCATTAATACTCCTCAGTCTTAAAAAAAGTTCTTTTTTCTTTCAAAATTAGACAAATTATGAATCTCTTGAATATGATATTAAAATTGACATTTTTTGCAAATTTTTGTTGTCAATAAAAATTATTAAACTTTTATATGAATCCTCTCACAATAAACAACCATTCTATCAAAAATCAACTCTCGAACGGTAGAAGGGACCTCCTTTGGAACGTCAGTTAACCGGGAGACCCATATGATATTCGCAAGTATTTAATCTATCACTTAGATCTATGATAGCCAAGATGCCTGGAGATAAAAAAATATTTATGGGGAACCACCTTGAACTCGTCTGCCTTCTTCAGGCCGCATAGATTTAGAGGCTGTGCTAGTTCTTAGATGACTATAAACTGAGGTTTATTTTTGATCATTTAGATTCCGATAAATCGAGAGAAGTAATCTTGATCGGCATTCCTACTAGATTCAAATCAAAGAACTCACTCAAAGACTCGCATAATAGTAATCTTCCAAGTCGTAAAACTCCAAACTTGTCGATTTCATCAAACGCCTACAACAAGAAATTTAAATTCTCAGAAGTACCCACCGAGATACTAGTTCAAGCAACTAAGGATTAAGGCAGACTTACGAAAGAAGCCTTGAACTCACTAACCAGCTTAGTCTTTAAAATAGGTAACTCAAAGAAAGGATGGAAGAGCTTAGACTTCAGTTCTTAAGTCTAACTGGACGCTATTAAGCCCTTGAAAAAGCTAAAAATAGATAACTTTCGGAAGCGAAGCTAAACTTTTCTCAAAACTCAAGATAAAGCTATGAAAGTAGTATAAATTCTGTACGTCTTCAGTATTAATCAGACCTTAGGAAACTAGAGTACTAAGCAAAAAGACTTAAGTAATTAAATTAAGCAAAAAATGCAGAGATAAGTGATTTACAAAGACAGAGAGAAGAACTTATGGGAAAGCTTACCTTAGCTATCAGTGAAAGTAACAGCGATTTAAATCGCCAGATCTACGAATATCAAAACAAATTTGTTTTGTTCGGTCAGTAGATAGAAAGGCTCAACATTGCTCTCAGAGACTACCTGAATAAACTTGATGAGTCTTAAAGCAGGAACAAAGAACTTATCAAAATGAACTAAAGAACTGATTTCTAAAAGAAATAGATTTAGACTAGATTGAGAAATTCGATGGGAGAGATCAATCACCTCAACGATCTCATCAAAAGATATGAAACAGAATTGAGCAAAGTTGATATTCATCAAATGTCTTCTAAATACGAGTAGAAAATCGGAGAGTTGACAAACAAACTTAAGTACTAGAATGAGTTAACAAGAAACTTGAAAGATGAAATAGAAAGACTCACTTATGAGAATAGTAAAGTGAGACTATTTGAAAAGGAAAATTCAGACTTGCGTCTTCAAGTGAACGAAATCAACATTTATAAAACTAAGCTCGTTTAAACCGAAAATAGAATAGCTCTCCTTAGTCAGTAGCTGTAAAGGCTCAGAATGATTTTACAACAAAAATAGGCAGAGTATAATAGATCAATAATGAACTAACACGAAGCTTTAAAGTCAAAAATAAGAGAAACTTAAGCTTCTCTATCCTATAAGTATGAAAGTTAAATCACACGCATTAGAGTAGACTATGATCAAAGATTATAAATTATAACAAAGGCCACAGGTTCCTAAATCCAAACTAAGAGTAAATTTTATGAAAGTGAGTTTTAAAAAATGAGAGAACAGCTAAGAGTTAGAAATGAAGAGTTTGAAAGACAGAGAGCAATAATCTATGAATTGTAGACTCAAATTACTAGAAACGAGGCCTAATCAACAGCAAAAGTCAGAAATTATGAATACAACATTTCAGCTCTTAAAAGAGATTTCTAATAAATATTGAGCAAAAATAAAATTTTAGGATAAACTTAACGCAAAAATTTTTAATTACAGTCTAAAATTACCCAACTTGAAAGAGAACTTGATTACATCAATCAGAATTTGAAAATAAAAGACTAAGAAATGTCTAACTTTAAATCGAGAGCCAAAGAAAATGAATATAGCTTCCAGCAATTCGAAGCAGAGTTTGCAAAAAAAGTAAACAGTTATTAACAAAAAATCTCTACTCTCAAATCAGATAATGATTAAATTAAAAGAAAATTGACTGATATTTACAACTAGAGTAACAAAAAGCTACTCTAAGCCTCAAATGAAATCGAAAGACTGAGTAACAGCCTCAGACAACTCACTCAAGAAAACGAATATCTCAAAAAAAATATACAAAGGTTATCACTTGAAAGGGATTAGGTCCTAAAAAGAACACAAGAACTTTAAATCAAACTCAATACAACTCAGAATGATACCAACATGCAGTTGAGGAACATAACACAAGAAAATTAAAACCTAAAGAGACAACTTATCGAGTACAACTCAACTATAAATCGTTATTAAGCGGAATTATCGAAACTACAAGGAAACATGGAACAAACGCTTACATCTTTGAGCAGATAAAATGAAAATCTTAAGTCGAAGATCTCGACTTACTAATCCAAGCTTACTCTTCTGAGCCAATAATTCGAAAGACTAAATCTCCTACTGAGGAACAAAAATGACTAGTTTTGTCAGTTAGATGCAAAATACAAAACCCAAAATAATGAATACGAAACATTAAGAAGACAATTCAGTTAATTTGAAGTTTTCAGAAATAGATTTGAACAAGAAGTCAATTTGAAGTACAATAATTACGAACAAACTCTAAAGTAATCTCGCAAAGAAACAGAAGAACTTCGGAAACGATATGTATAGTTGGAAAGAAATTATTTTGCGGAAAAAGAATCTTGGCGAGTAAATTTCTCTCAACAGGAAAACGAAACGGTGGAATATAATAGAAAGATAACAGCTTATTAAAATAACTTGTTGAATTTGACTCGTATAAACTAAGAGTTGCAAAGGAAGCTTACTGAAATGGATAATATACAAAGAAAAAAAACAGAAGATTGTAACAGACTTGAAAATAACTTAAAAAATGCAGGTATTGAAATCTAAAATTTGAAAAAGCATTTCAAGTAGAATGAAAGCACTTTTATTCAAAAGTATGAAGCCGAGCTCAAAAGGAGATAAACTTTGTTCGAACAGAAATATGCACATATTTCATCATAGAATTAATAATTGAGGAGAAAAAATCAATAAATGGGAGGTGACTCTTCTCGTCGCCTATCTGAGTACGAATTCAAACTTAAACAATCAATGCACGATAATTAAAATCTCAAGCGCAGAGTGGAATCTTATGAAACTTCAATTGCAAACTACGAAGATTAAGTCAAGAAGAGATTTGCTGCCTATGAACAAAATGTTACTACCATAAGCAGATAAAACGATGATTTGAGGAGAAGGCTTCTAGAAATGGCTTAGTTGAGCAAAAAGATGGCAGAGTACTAAAACAAAATTGCAATCCTTTCTCAAGAAATAGATAAGTTGCAACAAATGCTCAAGAATCTTAGCCAATAAAATGAAAACCTAAAGAGACAACTTTACGAAAAATAGTCAGAGAGAAATCACTATGAAAAAGAAGTCTCGAAAGTACTCGCAGTTTACGAGCAAAACACTGTATCCGTCAGTGAAGATTATAAACGAAAGATCTCCTAATATGAGCAAAGATTGATAGCATTGAGCAAATAACTGGAAAGAGTTAATGCTGCCATCAGAACTAAGACATAGGAAAACGCAAAACTTGATCAAACAGTCAAATCGGTTTCCAATGAATCTTAGTTCAACAAGAAGAAAATCTACGAACTATAGACCCTCATCTCAACTAAGTATGAACTGGAATTCAGCAGAACACTTACAAACTATGAGCAAAGTGTGGCTCAGCTCACTCATCAAAACGAAGAACTCAACCGAAGATTGAGAGAGGGAACTGAATGGAGCAGGAAATATAATGAACTCTAAAGTAGGATAACAATCACAAATCAGTAATTATAAAGACTAACTCAAGGCCTGAAGTCTAAACAAGAAGAGATAAACAAATTGGATCAGATTTGCAGGAATCAGTCTTTGGATCTGTAGAGTGAGCGAAGGAAGTTCACTGAGTTAGAAGCTAAGTTTTCTAGGAGTTACTAACTCGAAGTATCAAAAATCAACCGAGGATACGAGTAAAGTGTACAAACTTTAAGGAATAGCATAGCTTAGTACTAAAACAAGCTTCTAGGGACAACACAGGAAATCTAAAGATTGAATAATGTATTGAGACTAAAAGTGGAAGAATCCATTCAGCTAAACAATCGCCTTAATAGTCTTAATGCAGAACTGTAAGATAGCAAAAGGAAATTGAGAGAAATTGAGTCAGCTGCTAACCAAAATGTAGTGATTCTTCGCAAATAAAATGAATAACTTGTGAGAAAATTACACGACTTAGACTTCAACATTCGTCAGAACTAACAAAGCAACTAGCATAAATTTACTAGCTACTAAAACAAGTGTAAAGTACAAGCTCAAGAAATTGAAAGACTAGGACAACTACTCAAAAGTAGAAATGAAGAAATAGATAAGGAGAGAAGACAGTTCAAGGAGTATCAAGAGTCTCTTACTATTTAAATCAAAGGAAACTACGGCCAATATTAGAACAAAATCAATGAGTTTAGAAGAGAAAACTAAGAGCTGAAGAGGACTAACAGTGATATGAAAGCTAAAATCATCGATTACGAAAATAAGTTAGTCCTCGCTTCGCAAGAAATGGAAAGGTTATCTACACTTATCAAAAGCAAGTCTGAAGAACTTCAGTCGCTGGGCAGAGAAAACGAATCACTAAGACAACGTATGCAAGACTTTAATGAGTTTAATCGAAAAGTCACTTAGTATGAGTTTAAAATCGGACAAATTATTCAATAGAACTAGAAATTGCAAACTGCTCTGCGAGGAAAGACTGAAGATCTGGCCAACGCAGACACCAAAAACAGGCAACAACAACATTAGAGCTAGGGCTTAAAGAAGCAACTCAGATAATATGAGTTTGAATTCGGAAGGAAAGTGTCGTCTTACGAACAAAATTTGTCTCAAATCAAAAGAGATAACTAAGACTTTGTTAGAAAAAAAACTTAATATTAAAGCAAAATTGCGATCATTACGCAATAGCTGGAGAGAGTAAACAATCATTTGAGAATAAAATCAGAAGAAAGCTTAAGAATTTCACAATAGTTTGAGGCTTACCGACGATCTAAACTAACAGAATTCGAGGGCGAGTATTCAGTTCTGAAGCAAAACTACACTTTGATTTGTGGAGAGTACGAGACAGCCAAAAAGCACCTACTTTAATATGAACAGAGTCTGGTGAAGCTTTCAGCTTAATTCTAAAGACTTCATGGCATAATAAACCACGTCAATGGAGAAAAGCAATCTCTCATCGAAAAAGTACTTCTTTCTTTATCTAGAATCGCATTCTCAGTGATGAAATCAAAAGACTTAATCTTTAAAACAAAGACCTAGATTAACAGGCCAGAGACATAAGATTGAGACTGACAGATGAGACTGCTCTCCAGAAAAGGATCAACTAGCATTTAGGATTGATGGTGTTGCTTTTTGCTGAGATAGAGACTCTGCGAAATCGAGTGAAGGCCACGGAGCAGGAAGTTGTGGAGGTGCGTAAATCAAGTTTTGCTCCTCACATAGTCTGATTGGTAATAAGTTTAATGATAGTTTTGTTATGTTTGATAAGTATAAAACTGTTCAGAAACAATAATGATATTATAAGCAAAAGGAGTGGCAATTAAAATGCGAATAGTCTGGGAGTTCCTGTTGTGTTCTCGGGTATTTTAGGTGATTATTGTGAGTGCATTCGTTGTGTTTTATGGTATGTAATAATTTTATTGGTTATGGAGAAACCCTTCTCGAAAAAGCAACCTTCTAGTGTCGAAAGGTAATGAAATTACATTTTTTTTTATTCACCTGCTTTAACTTTATTTAGGGACGAAAAACGACTCACCACTGCCCCCATCCGCGAACGCCCCAAATACTCAGAAATGTACAAAACCAACAACCTCTAACTTCCAGTCATCAGAGGCAAAAATCCCCTTGGAAGGGAACCATTCGTTGCCTCTAGAGATTACAAGCGTAATCAAATCGCAAAACGCGAAGAAATCAGTAAACCAGAATCTTAGGCCTACGAATAAATCCACAAACGGCCACAGACATCGAAAGGTTCGCGCAACACAGCAAAAAAATAATCATAGTACTACTAGTAAGGAGAAGACGATCTGATAATAACATCGATGCAAGATAAACTGTAGCTTTTCAAGAAGGGATCCAAGGAGCATCATTCCAAGCACCCTTGATAATCTAGTTTCTACTAAGTAGTAACCCTCGTATCACATTCACTCAGTTATAAAATCTATGCAAATCAGTCAGGGAGCCCTACGGCTCTGAATCGCCCCAAGGTTGATGTCATTGGAAAATTTCTTACTGTATAGTGTCTTTTTGTAGGTCTCCATTATGTTCGATAGATTGGAATTCCCACTGATCTTCGGAAGAATACCTTCCTATTCAGTTTTCTAAAGATTGTTCTTAGAACCGTAGTTTTTGTGCTTAGACAAAGTTTTTTTTTTCACTGACTCATTTTAGGCCTACTCGTTCTTCTCCTTACTGTGAGCTGGATGTGACTGCTTCATAGTGAAAAACGTTGATCTAAATTATTTGTTGTTCATGGAACTAAGGTTCTATAGCTGTGTTGTAAACTCAGCAAAGTACTAATGTTTCAAAGCATTCTAAGCACTAATCCTCTCATTTGGATCATAGGCAAGTAGTTTATAGAGGATGTCTCTCACATCTTGAGTGCAGCCGTTTGGTAGAAATTTCTCAATACCAATGCCCTTTTTTGAAGGAAAGTTTATTTACATGTGAGTTGCTTGACTCTTAAACCTATCAAGCACTTACTGCCTTGGAGTTCCTAAAATGTTGTTTATTCTATGAATCTGATCAAGTTCGTCTTTGCCAGGAAACAGAGGCTTTTTAGTGATTAGCTAAAAAAGAACACATCCGAATCCCCAGATATCCATTTTTTCATTGTAATAGCCGTCAGTCATGAGACATTCCGGAGCCCTGTACCATCTTGTGGAGATGTAGTCTGTATAGGGGAGAGGAGAGTGTTTGCCCTTACATGAACCAAGATCTGCAAGTTTGACTAGATTGCCTTTTACCAAAATATTCTCTGGCTTGATATCTCTGTGGAAGATACCTTTTCTATGCATAAATTAGATTGCGCGAAGTACTTGGAACATATAAAACTTTATTTTCTGGAAGGTGAGCGGGTTTTTCTTATTTTTGAGACATTCATACATGTTCATATCCATTAGTTCGAAAACTAGTGCAAGCTTGCCTACTTCGGGGGATGCGTACCGCTGGGCTCGTCGTAGAGAGCCTCAATCATTTTTATTATATTTTCGTGTGGGGAGAGGATGTTAAGGGCTTGGATTTCCTTCAGTTTTTTTACTTTTTAAAGCGAATCGAACTTTTTCTTCATGCACTTGATGGCGACGTACTTGCCCGTCTTGAGGGAGAGAGCAGTGAACACTACAGAGAAAGTACCACTGCCCTTTTCGAATTAGAGTTTGTATTGGTCCATCCTTTATAAATAAAAAATATAATGCAACAGCACAATATATTTATTACACTACATACACTCCTCTCCACCATGCTCACATATGATTAGTTTGAAACTCGACAGAGCGATCAAAATTAAATAAAAATGAGTTGACATCACTCGTTCTGTTTCCTGTCCTCTTTTTTTGGGGGTTTATTCCTCACAAAACTTTCAATGAACTCCTGAATTTCGTTGATTGTAAAGCCTTTTCCTCCCAGAATTTCTTGTTTCATTTCTTTAGACTTCTTAAACTTAGTTGAAAAAGTAATTTAGAGCCTAAATCTGTTCGGATTTTCCAGTTACAAAGTCAAATTTTCATACAGTCTAAGCTCAATATGAGACAAGTAACCCATATAAATAATGTTAGAGATGCGTTTGGCATATTCAGCTGGAGTTTTCTTTAAAAGAGCTCGATAATTGCCTAGAGTAAGGATGTTTAGCATTGAGTACATGTGGGAGGCAGAAGTGAAATACAATCTAGTTCTGATATGCCTCCAGTTATCAGCCTCCATCGAATTTTTGTAGTTCCAATAATATTCGTCAGAAGTATTCTCTTTCCAAAACATGAGATCCACAAGTTTTTTATCGAGCAGAGGGAGGCAGATTTCAGTACCCACCTTGATTCTCTCCTCATCAGTGATACCGTACTCGTTGAAAACAACGAAGTAGGCTAGCAATTTGGCCAGCCAGTAGAGGTTCTCCTTGACTTCAGCATCAATTTGGTTGAAGATGAGTCCATTTTTGCGATAGTCATAGCGAATAGTATCATATATTTCTGGTATTTTAGAGATATTATATTTGTTAGTGTCCAAGTCGTAGAAATCTTTCTTAAGTTTTGACCAACGGCTGCTCACCAGCATTATATTTTCACACTTTCTGCATAGATAATAAAGTACCCTTAAGTATTGCAGGCACTTAAGTTGTTGTTTTAGTCATTTTATTACTGCCACTCTTCAAGATAGATTCTTTCGATTTCAGCAACTAAAACTTTTATGATTTCGTGTAACTATCTTAAAAAAAATGTACTTTCTTCATTTTTTAACGCGGTCGACCTATAACCTTCATAGTGTTAATCATCGCCTCTGAAATCTACCCTTCTTTCGCGAAGTTCAAGTAACTCTTCAGCAATTACTCATCACTATTCATTATCTCAGATAGTCTCTCACACAACTTATCTGCAAGTTCAGAATGGTTCTGTTGACTCGTACAGTCTAGTAGTCCTCAATAATTTTACTCTTACGTTGCGCCTTGGCATCAGCTTGCACCATACTGCTGATAATTGGAGCTAACTCTCCCTCTATGCTTAAAAAACCTTTGAGAAAAGCAGCTGCAGTCTTAATACATCTTCCTTCATCTGAAGCATAGGTCTTCAAATCATGCCTGTAGGATGAGTACAAACTCAGACAATCTTTATCATCGTATCTTTCAGTTCTCATTTTTCTGCCAAGTTAGATAGCATCTTTATAGCCAAGAAAAGACAAGTCACCTCCCCATTTAAGCACCAACATTATCTTTTTAATCTGTCCTTTGCCATTGTCACTGGGCTCTCTATCGAGTACTTTAAGTTGTAGCTTTCTAGTCAGCCCATCGAAGTGACCTCCCGCTTCGAGTACTAACTTCATTTGCAAAAAATCTTTGATAGCTGAGTCTTTGGGATCCATTTACACTATGATTTAGATTGTGATTTCAAGTACTTTGGTAAGATTGAATGCGTCTTTCAATTTGAGTTAGTCTTTATTTTGGTCCTTAAACAAGGCTATGAAGCGAGGCTCGCCTGTTTTGATTTTGAGTTTCATTTTGGGTGATCTGTCTGCGTGTCTAAAAATCGATACAATCGACCGCAGCTCCTCTACTCTTGGATTAAGATTATCCAAAGGAGGGCGATACTCGTTCTGAGTGTTTATTGGAAATTTATCAGTGTAGCAGAGGGTAGTCACCTTTTCCGGAAAAAATTGTCCAAATATTTTCTTTTTAAGTATTTTGGCGCAGTCATCCCAGTACTTCGGATTGCTTTTAACAAATGACCAACCATTTACATCGCAAACATAGCTTTTTCCATTAGCTCGCAACAAATCGAATCCACAAACCTTCTGCCCAAACTACTCTACTATCCGATTGCAAATGAACTTCTAATCTGGAGTTAGGATGACAGGGTACCTAAATTCTTTGCCTTCTTTGTTTCTTTGGACAACGCCATCTAGAGTGGGTGATTTCCTGGCCTCAGCATACATGTAGTAGGGACCAATGGTGTAAACTTTAATATCGAAAGCATTGGTGGGTAGAAATTCTTCATAAATGTAGTTATCGTCTTTCCTGATGTAATTTTCTTACCTTTCGTACTAGCTTGAACTATTTTTCATTTTTCTAAATAACTTTTTCCTGCCTCCTCCCATATCTGAGGGGTAGTATACACAGATCTCGTGGTTTTAAGAGTTGAAGGGTTTTTACACAAATGGTTTTTTGAGTTTTATCTTTTCATCTCCCATTTTCAGAGTGATTTTGTCCTATTCTGTTTGTTACAACTCACAGTAGCAATTGGCCCTCTGTTCATAGAAGTCTTTGAGAAGAGTGGGGTACTTATCATTATCCAAAATTTGCATTGTTTTGGACCTCCGTTTACCCTCCTCCAATTTACATGAGTCTCTGAACTACCCTACTAAGTCGTTTGAATTTAATTTGTCGGTTGATTATCGACCGATTTATTTGTTACTCATTGGTCTGCAAATCGACTTCAGCTCTCCCAATTATGTTTAATTTGCTTGTCTGTTTTCATACTCACCGTGGTCCTAACTGACTTATATATTTTTTTTCGACTCTGGCATAGGAGCCAATTTCCCAAAACCTTTCTATTCGATCTCATCGATATATTTCTGGTCTCTAAATACATAATAGTGCTTGGCAACGGGCACTTTTATTTTTTTGAGAATATCGTAGATGACAGTTCTGTCCCAAAGTAGCTGCTGCTTATTCAAATCATTTATTAAGTAAGGCTTATGTTTCTCAACATACCGCCAGGCCATCAAGTAAGGAAATCCTTAAGAGAAAAAGCAAATCAGAGCATCGGCTACAGGCCAAGTCTAGATTAATCAGTTACTTACTGACCAGTGCTACTCCAGACAAGACCACATCTCGATGATTTCGATTTCGGGGCACTTGAGCCGAGAGAGGATCTACTTCATGGGTTTAGACTCCACTTTCTTTTTCATGGCGCAGACTCCAAGTATGATTTTTTGCTTTTTTTCTCCTTCCTTAATGGGTTTGAGCTTGTTTTCGGGCTGATTTTTGCTGTAGTTTT
>Ga0194117_10003290_pt1 | contig 16382 bp, 11 predicted proteins | sample TA2MahsurfametaG_FD_160579 | JGI IMG/M metagenome (GOLD analysis project Ga0194117, IMG submission 160579) | Freshwater microbial communities from Lake Tanganyika, Tanzania - TA2015009 Mahale N1 surface | ecosystem: Environmental > Aquatic > Freshwater > Lake | place: Tanzania: Lake Tanganyika...
AAAAAAAGATGGCAAGAGAAGGTAAGGTATTGATAGATGTACCTTATACAGTCAAAGGAATGGATATGAGCTTTTCTGGTATACTAACTTACTTTGAAGATGTTTTGTAACTGCTACCTCATTTAAAGCTACCAAATCCACCTGCATTCAAAGGCGATATCGACTAAGATGAGCTAGAAAGAAGAAAGAGAAAGAAAGCTAAGGGAGTACAGAGATAGAAACTTAGATAGAAATTGCCACAAGCTCTAACACTCTAAGATTTATGCTTTTCACTTCAATAGACTATTTTCGCCATGCTTGTTTAAGTCACCGAGAGGGCAATGAGCCACTGCGGTTCTAATGAAGTCATAGTAGTGGGAGGAGTAGGTTGTAATAGAAGATTGCAAGAAATGATAGATCAGATGGTCCAAGAGAGAAACGGAAAAATGGGAGGAATTGACTAACGTTATGCCATAGATAATGGAGCTATGATTGCATACGCTGGTGCTCTTGAGTTTCTCTCCAATAAAACTCCCACAAAAATAGAAGATTCTTGGATCACACAGAGGTTCAGAACAGACGAGGTCGAAGTAAGTTGGAGGCATGACTGATAATTTTTAGACTTAGTGTCTACGTCTTTATTAACTGATAAAAGTTGGCAATTAAATATTATACGTTAATTTTCAAAAATGAAAAAACTTGCAGCTGACAAAGTAAAAGCCACGGGTGATATACCATCTCCTAGATTTGGACATACCTTCACTATGGTGTCTTCGACCAAAGCAGTACTTTTCGGAGGAGCAGTTCTCCTTTCAGGTAAATATGTCATTACTAAGGAAGATTTGTAATCACAAACGAAACATATGTCTATGATTTTCCTACATCCAAATGGACCAAGCTAGCATTTAGGCATGATTTTGTACCAGCTTAAAGGGCGGCTCATGCAGCTGTAGCAGTATCTGATATGCAACTCATCATATATGGGGGTGCTGCCTCAGGAAATCAAGGTCTCCTCAAAGATTAACTCTACATTTTAGATCTTAGAAAAGAGTAATTATCATTTAATACAGTCCTATTTGGCGCATAATTGAAGTCTCCAATAAAAATTGCACTCCTGGACAACGATATGGCCACACAATGGTCTTCAACAAGCCACATATAGTTGTCTTTGGTGGAAATTCAGGCAATAAAGCAGAAAATGATGTTTGGTTGCTTAACATTCTCAAAGGACCTTTTACTTGGCAAAAATACTAGTTTCCAAATAAAGTAATTCCAAGTCCACGAGTCTACCATGCTGCAGCTATTTGTGAAGAAGGTTCTGCACTCGGTATGATGGTTGTATTTGGAGGAAGAAAATAAACTAGAAGAGATCATAATGGTTCTCAAAGAGAACTTACTCTTGCAGCTTTAAATGATATTTGGGGACTGAGAAAACATAGAGATGGAAGCTGGGACTGGGTTACTCCTCCTAAGTCATAGAGTTACACTCCGATCTGCAGATATCAGCACATTGTTAGCTTTATGGGTAGCTATTTAGTAATCATGGGAGGCCGATCAAATAATGCATAATAGGCAGTCTCTTTGTTTTAAGTCTATGATACTTAAAGATCATAATGGTCTAAATTTAGCTCAGTAAGCCGCTATAGACACGCAGCAGTAGTTTTTAACAAAACACAATTGTTTGTACATGGTGGCTTTTAACCTGAACTCGCATCACAACCTTTGTAAAGTATGATTACTATGGACCTGAATTTGACCTTACAAAGTACTAAACCTATGAACAATAACTGGACTTAAAGGCAAACCAATAGCCATGAGAGCTAGCCATAAAGAAGAGTCTTAGCTCAGAACGATAACATCCAAAATATGGGTCAACAATAAAATAACATGCAGTTAATCAAAACAGGACAAATACGTCGCGAAGGTTTAGGAATCTAAAACTAAAAAAATATGGCAAGGAGCTCAAGGATAAGATCAGGACTTAGTAACATGAATAAAACAACTAACAAAGAGAGAGATCTAACACCTAGTAGAATTATAAACTCAATCAAAAATATTAAAATGAGCAAACAAGCAGTTGTTGCTACTGGAGAGAACCCAAATATCATGCAGATACAAAAAGTGCCACTGAACAGCCTGCTTTAAGAAAGCAAAAAGCTTATCATTACTCAATAAGAAATGCAGTTCCATGATATTTCAAATTTATAGTTCGCTTAGGGTATTTTACAGACTCTATTTGCAAGTGCGCAGCAAAAACCTCCACTTACTTCCACTCTCTTCCCTTTCAAAAAAGATAAAGTTGTAAGACTGTGTCAGTAAGCTTCAAAATTAGTGATAAATGAGTCAAGTTTAGTTGGAGTTCGTCCTCCAGTCAAAATATTTGGAAGCATTTATGGTCGATTTTATGATTTACTACGTCTTTTCGATAGTTTTGGTTTCCCAGACGAACGTGAAATGTAAAGCAATTAATATGTCTTCTTAGGCAACTACGTTGATAAAGGATTCAACTCTTTGTAGACAGTTTGTTTACTAATGGCTCTTAAAATCAGATACCCATAACATATCACTCTTCTTAGAGGAAAGCATGAAGATTCTACAATAAATCGCATTTGTGGACTTGGTTAAGAATGCTCTCTTAGAATGGGATAGAACATAAATGACGTAAATAGTATTTTCAATTACATTAATAACTTTTTTGATTGCTTACCTTTAGCTGCTGCAATTTAAGATAAGTTTTTATGTATTCATTCAGGTATCGGATCCATCCAAAGTTTAATAGAGATCAAGGAAGTTTCCAGACCAGTAAAAGTAAGAAATAATCAAGTTGTTATGGACTCGTTATGGTCAGGAACAAGAGACTAGAAAAAATTGAACTATTAATCCAAAAACTGCACTGATGAATAAATTGAGCATTTCTTGGAATAAAATCTACTTGAAATGATTATCAATACTCGTGATGGATTACCTCATGGAGTAGACTAAGAACACCATACACTTAGTGTATTTTCAGTGACAAACTATGCCAATTCAAACAACAAGGCAGGAATCCTCAAAATCAACAAAACGCTATCATTGGTTCCATATCTTTTGAATAGCAGTCCTACCAAAAAGGGGCATTGGGTATCTGAAATCTCAACAAAAAATCCCCTAAACTTCACAACAGTCTAAAACTAAATCCGAAATGCGATGTTTCAAGTGTGATAATGCATTTTATACTATCATAATACTCTCACTTATGAATTATTTTGATTCGTATAAATTAATTTCTAAATATCATCTTTCAAATGGGCTGTGGGTCATCCGCAAATCAAATGGACGATGTTGTCCCACCAAGTTCAACCTATATTGAATCCGAACAAAAAGTACTCAAAGATATACAACTTAATGCCATACCAGAAGTCAAATCTAACGTTCAAATAGATGGACCTGTCTCAAAATAAGAACAAACTAAAGCTGTATAATCAACCGAAACTCAGAAAATTGTGACAGAATAATAAATAGTTGTTAAAAAAGAGTAAGATAGAGCTACAACTGCTGCTACCGAGTAACTGAAGCATGAAGCTATGAAACATGTACCTGAAGGAAAAGCATTTATCTTTGGACAGTCTTAGAATGAAAGAAAGATTCTGCTGATGGATTGCTAAAAAATGCAATTTTCAATCCTTTCTAACAAAACACAAGCACCAAATACTCCCAACAAATACCTCCCCAAAGACATCATCTTTTAGGAATCGCAAGAAATGCTTGCCTCAAATTTATTTAACAATAATTCTAAACCGCCCTACAATTTCATGTTTATAACTTTTATCAGCGACTAGACTATCTTTTTATCAGGTGGGATCAACTTTAATTTTGACTATGTCTCAGATTAATCTTTTTATTTTAGAGTAACATCAATTACCAATCAAGAGCCTCAAATGAGAAGTAAGAAAGGAGGTAATAATCTAGTGGGCAACAAATTCTAAAAATTAAGTCCCATGAAACAAAAAAGATTTAGCCATATGGGTGCATACTTCAAAATAGGAAAACTTGGCTACATTTACATCTTTGGAGGTAGAGGATAAGATTAAGAACCAATAAGTTCTTGCTAGCAATACAGCATCTAATAAAGTATACATAGTAATAATCAGTTTAGAAAAGTGGAGGTAGATTACTCCAATGAAACGACCAAGATCCACTGGATTCACCCTCATCTTCAAAAATAAAATCTATGTGTTTGGCGGTTATACGAGTACATCAGAGAAAAAGAGGTCTAAAACTATTGAAGTTTATGACCCATTTAAAAATTATTGGGAAAATTTGAATGTAAAGATCGAGTTATTTAGGTGAAGATACATCGAGGAATTGAGGCTGGTTTGATATTTTCTGTCAAACCTAATTAAATTCTACTTATGGGAGGCAACATGTAATCAGGATCTCTTAAAACAGTCCTCCGTATCAATCTAGCTGAATAAACTTACATCTGGGACTCCAGTATGAAAAATGAGAGAGTGTTACAGAAAGGAATCAAATTCAATGATACTATCTATATCTTTGGAGGCGATGGTCAAGATAGCTTTGAAAAGTATACAATCAAAGATAAAAAATGGAAAGATCATCCTTTCAGCTACAACTAATTTGTTTCTGTTGATGATATCAACTCTTATCAAATGGCAACTTAAACTTTAGAAGTTACTTATGATGAGGCTGTTCTCTCAAAAATTTAGAACAATTCTAATGATTTCGAAAGATATCACATTTTTGGGTCAGATAACTTCCCTGTTATTCTTGAACTCAATCTTAACAAATGGGTGCTTAAAAAAAAAGTCGTACCTATGGCTTTGAGACTGAGATGCAATATGGGTGTTGCTAAGATAGTAGAAGGAAAATACTTTATTTGTGGTGGCGTAGACTCTTTTCAAGAAAAACCTTCAAAAGCAAGCTATATTTACTATGCAGGAACTAACAAAGCAATTGAAGTGGCTAAAATGGCATGTAAAAAGCATTGTTTTGCAATATGCGCTACCTCTAAGTATGTATACATTTTTGGTGGTAAAAGTTAAACAGGATAAATACTAAATCAATGTTAAAAATATTCATTTGAAGAAGAAAAATGGATTGCTCTTCCGAATCTTCCTAATTAAAGAGCAAATGCCAAGGCTCTGATTGTTGGAACAAAAGTGCTTTTGTTTGGAGGTATTGATATGCTGCAAACTGTGACCTCAATCGATATGTATTTATCAATCTATTTAGATTTGATATGTAGTATGAAACATTTTGGAACTCAAAACAATCATTATCAATGCCTGCATAAATAAAATCGGTCTTTTTGGACCAGAAATAAGGGTCTCCTACAGGCGTATATATCTTTAGCCATAACTAGGTTCTTGGCAAATATTACTGTCAATACTTAGTTCTTGACATTCCTAACAAAAACTAAAAAATCGAATCAACTTAGAAGATATAGTAGGACTTCTAAGTGGTGAAAGAAGTGCAATAAAAGGAAATAAACTTAAAAATACTTCCCTTTAATCATGCTTTTAGTTACAACGGTAAAATTAGTATAATAACATCAAAAGGACTTTTCAACTGGCAACCTTGCTCTGCTTAAAAAGCATAAAACAAATTTGACTCACAAATAGTAATAAATCAAGTTGAGATGTTACAATTCCCCACTTAGCACTTTTCATCATCATCTTTTTGATCTTAATCAACTTATATAACAAATAATACTAATAATAAAACATTTATTAATTTTATCTATATAGGGATCATTCGTTCAGAGTAGAGATTAGCAAACTTCACAGTTTGCGTTACTATTTGGGTTGAGATAGGTACAAATAGGGCAATTTATCATTCCATCAACCTAGTGAGCCATATCATTTCCTTCTTCTTTTTTGTCTTAGATGTCCATTGCGTTTGGATCTTGATTTTGGGGAACATTTTCTTTGTTTTAAATATTTTAAGTCCTAAAGCTGTTTATTTGGTTCATTTGTACGAAAGGATTAGGATACAGCCTGAAATAAAGTCTTGGGTTTTCGATATGGTTGAAGACATAATCAGTAAAAGTGTCATCTCCCCATTATTTGAAAGGATTTTCTTTAGTGTAATAAAACTCCTCTTTACTCTTAGAAACCATGATCTTGACTGAGGTAGGAACAGAAGCATTAGATTGAGTGGGATTGTTGAAGCTGAGAATAGCAACTTTGTTTGTATCTGTTTTATTTATTATCTAAATACATCTTAAGTAATCCTATGTAAGATATGCATTTTCAATATTTATCTATTAAGGCACTTATGCTTATTTCTTTTACTCTTTTGCTTACTATTTCTTTATTTATTTTGGTTACTCAATCTACATTTTTATTGGTTGATCTGAAGATACTCCAGATGGAGCTTTATTTTCGATTGTATCTGTTTTTATTTAAGTTTTAACTGAAGTATTCGAAGGATTGTAAGGAGTTTAGTCAAAAAGACTTACTAACTACTTCTCTTCAACTTCTTAAACGTATTGAGCTTTAATAGCGAGAGGTTTGCCGCTTTGTTTGAAAAATTTCAAAATATTTGAGTTCTAAGTAACAGGTTTTTCTAGCCTATTATTGGTCAAGTATTTATCAAAGGGATTATTTCCTTTACCATTGGGAACAGACTTAGTGACATAAACTGGAATGTTATAAACATTGTATTAAATTTATTCGTTTTAGCTCTTCATATTGTATATTGATTTCTTCAATCCAATTTAGCCAAGTACAAGCAGTCTCATTTAACTCTTTCTTTTTTATAAATCATCTAAATAAAGATTGCATAATGAAATTTTGTTTGACACTTCTTCAACTTTTTTGTCTGAAAGATTCAATTGATTTAATACATTATTTACAAAAGGACGGATCCAGTCGATGTATCTTAAGTTCAGGTATGAAGGTGAAGGTAACTTGATAAGATAATCCATCGCTGGCTCACTAATTGATGTTCCTTAGAGGATCGTCTTTAGAATGTTCAAAATAGTCAAAGGCACCCTAAATTAACAAACTTTTACCTCTGGCGGTTTATATGAGCATAATTAAGCAAACTCTCAATAGGAAACATATTTTATAGTGATGAAGGATAAACATACTTCTCTTAATCCAAAGAAGTTAGAAGATTTTTTTGATAAATAAATGGAGTGGGGACACCTAAAATGGCTTCAGCTCTCTTTATCCAATATTGGTCATTTATTCTTAAAAATTTGCTAATACATAGTAAAACAGTATCCAGTTCGTCTGATAGTTCTGTATTTTCTGTAACAATTTTAAGTAGGACTTTTGAAATACATTCAGAGAAAGATAAATTTTGGATTGACAGTCTTTAAATCAAGGCTGATATAGCTTAAGAATTTTGATTTTCTTTAATCATTTTCTAGTAAAAACTCATACAAGATAGGCAAAGAATAGCATTGTCACTTAGATGATGCAGATAATTGAGGTTGATGCTTGGAGATTAGTAATTCATACCAGTCATCCCGAAAGACTATATAAAAATAAAATTACTCTTTGAACTAGGAGGAAAACGATATTAAGACCTGCATTGAAATTAACTGGATTACTCTTAGTACCCAGCGAGTATTTCTTCTGGACCAAAGTTAAGGGAGAAGCCTTTTCTAATACAAAATCAATGAAATATGCTAAAACATCATTTCCGACAAAAAATTGATATAAACCCTAAAGTTCAGGAACATAACAAGCAGATCTAATAATTCTCTCAAACATCTTAAAGTAACCGTCTATTCTCAGCCAATTTTTAGCAGCTTCTTGATGGAGTAGATAAAGATAAGTTTAAATAAACTTTTTGACTTCTCCTCTCTCTTATTAGTTGCCACTCAGGTAGTAATTGATAAGAATTCTCTCAATATAGAAACTTGCAAAGTCTCTGATTTTGGCTTGTTGATGGAAGAGCAAATTAAATGTTCTTTTATGATCTGAAACTACATAAGTATGAAAATGCTATTTCTTTATCAAGTGCAGATTTTTTTCAAAAAGGGCTGGCAAATTACCCACTTCACCTGACAATGCTGAGATTTTAAAGAAAATTTATGAAATCAAGTCAATAGTTGATCTTGATTCAATGAGTTAGAGCATTTTACAGACAAAGTTTAAGAAATCTTTGGTATAACTCTAAGAGATAAGATGTTGCTCTAACATCAAAGAATGATTATCTAACCAAACTTTTTTGTACCACTCATGAGTATTTGCTATTTTGGTAAATTATTGATAGTTAACTAGCTTTCTTTAAACTGTATGTTAATCGATGGAGACTTCAAGTTAAATATTTTTTTTCATCTATTTTTCATAAACCAAAACGTATGCATTTTTGCTAGAACCAGATCCTCCCCATTCATCAGCCACCCAACTACCTCCATAGCATTAATCTTCAAACATATTGGCTCCAAAAGTAGTGACTCTAGCATCATCAAACTTCACCCAATTGTTGTCTTTTTTGATAATGGCATAATAGTGACCAACATCAGGTGTTCCTGAATGAACAATCACTCCTTAAAGTTTAAGTTGATAATATTACTTGGGATTTCCATGAAGTGCGAGCTCTTAGAACTTTTTCCTTTCCTCTTCGTTATCTTTAAGTGTCTTTAAATATTAAACCCCTAGCTTTTCTCTTAGTTCAAGACCTTACTTAGTGTAAGGTTCAAAATTAAGTTAGTCAGGGAAGTAAAGCCTTGTATGTATTTTGGTATTAATAAACATGTTATAATCGAATACTATTCTTTTGAGATGAACAAAGAATATATTTGGTACGACATTCAAGACATTTCTTTTAGTCGTATCTGATCTTTTTCCACAACTCTAACAAAGACAGTCAGATATAAGTTCTCCACCATGCATACCTTCAAGTGCAGTGTGTAAGTCATATTTACCTTAAATTTCAACACTGTAAGTAAAGAATTGTTAGACCCTTTATCTCTTGGCCCCACAACTATGACAAATCATTTGTGCGACTTGATTTCCTTGGAAGAGTTCATATAAAATATTTTTATAAGGTGTTTTTTTCAGACTATTTTCAAGTTGATCAAACAAAAAGTTCAAAAATTAGGTAGTATCTTGCTGCAAACCAGGATTTATTGGGGGAACAAAAGCAATTAATAAATTTTTAGGAGCATAGTCTATTCTTTCTGAGAAGAAAAGGAAAGAGAAAAGTGATTTTAGTTCTTCTATTAAAGGAGATTAAACTTATACTTTCATTATAGCATTTCTAAAGATATCAGTTGAATTAAGAACTTGCAACATAGAGTTAAGATAACAAGTACTACCGAAATTAGTAAGACCAACATGCATAGTTCTTAGACTGTTCTTTTTGGAGGTATCTACAATTTCATTCATGATTGGCAAGATGAATCTATCGAAAAATTAACTGTGATCGTCTTTGCTGTATTTGTAAAGATAATAGATTATGTCCATTAGTATCTTTCTGTTTTATTCGGATTTGCACTTAACGTAATTATCAAAATGCTGTGGCTGGGAAGGTGAAATTAGAAGTTGCTAGCTTACCTAGAGATTCTCAATTCTTTACTTTACTTAATAAGCAAATAGCCCATTTCTAATTAATTCCTATCTATAAAATGATAGATACTCTCCAATCTTAGGTTTTTTTTGTAGAATAATAAGTAAATTTGAAAGCAATCCATTCAAAGTCTTGTTTGGGAGAATAGTTCCTCTCTCTTAGTTTGGAGCTTTGAAGAAAGATTATAATAGATAAACAGAAATTTTATTAAAAAATTCATCATTAATTTCATTATCGGGTGCAAACTATATAGTCTTTTAAATGATAAGAGTAATTAGATCGAAATAAGTGGTTGAAATAGTTTTAATTTCTTGTGGAGCATTTTGTATCAATTTTTAAAGTAACTCAAAAGACTTTTATTTGTTTTTAAGTAGATAGAAGAAAACAAGGGTATGGCAAGCTCTTCTTATGTTTAGAGATTATGAATTGGAGCCTTTGAAAATATCTTCAGGTTTGAAATCAGGATTAGCTAAAGCCAAATAGCCATATAATTTCACGATTTAATTAGTAATCCTAACTAAAAACTCTTTTTCATAGTTTGAGATTGAATTATCAAGTATTTTATAAGAAAGTTTGTAGAGTTATAAGAAGTTAAAGGTATTTGATTTTGAAGCCAAAACAGCTCTTTTTTATGCTTGATCCGGTGCATAGTTATCTTAGCTTTCAAGTTTTTTGATGACCTCTAAAGTATCAAGAGCGTTAATTTTTACCTTTTTCAAGAATCTAATCTACTTAATGTTAGAAATGAGAGGGTAAACAAAAAGATTCAAGATTCTCAACAAGTTAGGAATAATAATCAACTTCAAAAATTGCTAGAATTTAAACAAAGATGTCTAAGAGCTGAAATAACGTGCCAGTTTGTTGGCAATCTCATTATGTCCATTTTGCTCATAAAATTATCCAAAAAGTTCAATATTGTTTTCAAGTTAGTTAATCAATGCTTCAAGACCATAAGACAATTTATAGATACATTTTTAATTCTCTAAAAAGTCCTTGATGTTGCCCTTTATATAATTACAAAGCTATTGGTCAGTTTCTAACATACCTAAGAAGCGATAAAGATTCAAATGAACAGGCTGGAATGCTTGATTTGACAGAATATTAAAAATAGTCTAATAAACAAATTTATTTGATAATATTTTTCTTGGATAGGAGTTTTACTTGATTTATGACTCAGGCTAGTCTTTGTGTTTTAAATTGTTTTTGTAACCTGATATGTTTATCAATCTCCACATTTTAGCATTTTATAAGTAAGCAGTTTTAACGAAGTAGCTTTTGAACTCTTACCAAGTAAGGGCTCCTTTTTTATCTTTGTCTTCTTTGTCAAGAACTTACTTGATTTTATCTTCCTGTTTCATCAGTGAACTTTTCCAATTCTAATTAGCCAATTTTTTCAACTATTATAGACCAATTAAGTTTTGTTAATTTTTGTAGGTATTGAACCATTTCTGTAATATTTTCTCAAATCTTTATGTTGGAGTCTCATTATCTTCCTGAAGTAGTTCAGAACGTGGTATATCTTGAGGATCTCTTTTAGAAACCTTTATCAGTTCTTCATTGAAAAAGAAAAGATCACTCAAAGATTTACCATTATTTGTATCTTAAATCGGTGTCGAATATTTAGTAACATCTAATTTTGAAGGAGGTAACTGGTAGATCTAAGATAGTTTAAATTTTAGAGCCCAAAGTGTTGCATTTTAATTGATCTAAATGATACAAGCTTCTTTTTTGTGTATAGTTGAATTTACGATGTTATTTTCTATCTTCAGCTTAAGAACTTCACTCTACATCAAGGTAAAATGAGGTACTATACTGCCAAGACCCGTCTTTTAGGTCTAGTTGAACAACTACTGTATTAGGTTAAGATAAGTATCGATTTGTATTTTGGTATTAGTGCTCAACTCTGTTGCTTTACCTATATTTTCCATACTTTCAATAACTTTTCTCAAGAACTGTTCCATAAACAGTTCGGCTTTATCACTGATTTTATCATCTAAATTGACAATAAATTGAATGATCAACTTTATGATATCATTATAGACTTTATTTGAGCTAATGTATTGCAAAAGCTGTAAAAGAAAGGTTAAACCAATGCATTCAAATGGTGATTTCAATATATAAACAAAAGTTAAGGATTATTATTTTGCAGGCAATGTTGAATAGTTTTGAGTAGAAGTTCCTATATCCGCAGTACCCTGAACATTTGATTCAACTGGACCTGGTAATGGTCCCACAAATTGTGTAACTTTTCTCTTTCTCAAAACTTTGATATTTCCTTTGTAGACATTAATGTCAAGAAGAATTGCTTTGATAGCCTACAAACCATCAGTTGTAATCTTCTCAAATTTTTCCATATTCTCTACATTTTCATACATCTCCACAAAGAAATTCAAAGCTCGATAAGTTAGATGTTTTGCCCAAGCTAAAAAGATATCACTTGGTCCAAGTATATCATAAACCAGTTTGAGGATATCACTGATATCATCTGAGTCATGATCAAACAAAAATTGCAAAAACTCAAGAATACTGCTTATCTTATCTTTGGTTTTAGCAGTTTGGAGTAATTTATATACAATTTGATAAATATTTTCACTCTTTAAGTAGACTAAGACCTACTTAATTGTTTGAGGGAAGTCACCTTCCTAAGAAATACTGTTGGCATCTAACTTAACGGGATAGCTGAGTATAAACTATCTGAATAGATACATTTCGTTTTTAACTGTATTGATTTCGCGTAGACGTGTCATCATTGCCTTGATAACTGACAATTTAAGATCATTCTGCTTGAGAGTTGAGAGGAAACCACGATATACACTCTATATTTATTCTTCTACATTTTGTTTGATGTTAGCAGATTTGACAGTAAGACACTCCCATAGATAGTACATGATCTTTTCTTTGTAGGCAGATGAAATCTCCCTATTTTTCAGTGTTCTCAACAAATTGAGTTTATCAATAGTAAGTTCCGTCTCTTTGATATCAACCAAAATATCAATAAGTTTCTCTGTGAATTAAATAGTAAAATTCTGTGATATTTCGCTTAATAATTTTTATATAGTAGCTCTTCCTCTCAAATCACTGTGAGGAATAATGTTCCACATGTGTTAAATTTCTTTCCAACCGATAAGATTAATGCTTATCATGTACTTTATGATCTAACCTGAACGTGACAGCACTTGTTCATGCACATTATTTTGTACGATTGTATAGAAAATCTGAGAATCTACTAAAAAACTATTGAAATCTTCTCTTTATTTGTCATTCTGATAAGGTCTTATAGGTTTGATAAGTTCGTAGAGATATTTGAGAGCGATCATATTTTTTTACAGATTGAGCTTAAAATACTCAACAGTCAGAAATTTCTTAAGCTCGTTTACAATTTTATGCTTTTTTGATAGTGAATAAATCCTCTTGCTTACATTTTACAAAAGTAATGAGAAACATTCCAGTCTCCAACTAACGAATTGCTTATGATTTTCTTTCAAATACTCAATGCTTGCTTAAAGTATTCTTGGTAAGTAACGATTAATACCCATTCTTGGAGTAAATTGAGCTGTAAATCCGAATACTATAAACAGATTGCAGAGCGTATCGATTGGGTAATCTTTTTGTATTAAAATGTTGAGATAAACTTCGTATCCTCTACAATTGCACAGGTGCTAGAAAAAATTCAAATATGAAGTCGATCTTACAATACTACAACGCATAATACCCCAAAATGGATCTTCCAAGTATTACTTTTCAAACAACAGATCGTAAGTATCATCGATGATTGGCTATTATGAAGTATGTGAATAGTAGCAAAGTTAATGTGCCATTTTTCCAGGCTTCTGTATGCGGTAGGATAGCACATCAATCCAATCATCTTAATTTTGACCCAATCCATCAAACCTATACCCTAAAGAATCTAATTTTTAACCATTCTAGCTAAATCTTCGAAAGCTAATTCTCACTCTTTTTGAACCATTTTAGAAGCCAATTTATGTCACAGTACTAGGATACCATACCCTATTAAACGCATCTACAGTTGACCCTACATCAAGACTCATTCTCCAGTCATAATCTAGAGTTCTAGTACCAAGAGGTGCAAAAAATGGCATCTACTTATACGTGGCGGTTGTTTAGGTATTATCGTATTTAACTGTGTACTTTTTATTTTATTTTGACAGCAGTATTCCCCTTGTCCAACTACAAAAACTTGTAGAAGTTATATAAGGTTTAACGACATCTACTTACTCTCCGATCGCTGCTTCGTACCAATTGAGTTTCCTGTTGTTGCCTAAAGGATAAAATAAAGAAGGGTCAAGATTGTTATGTCTATAGTAGTCACAAGTAGGATCAAAAATGAGTTTTAAGGCCTATGCACCCACTCTAAATTAAGTTTGTACTGATTTGGTGATAATATCCATGATGCACTGATCTAGCAAGCACCTGATATGCTCACTAACTTGCTTAAACCTGAGTATCGTGTCCATAAATTTAACGAAGGCAAATCCAAGCATCTGTGGGTCAGTGACTTATTCATAAAAATTCCTAATATTGGCAAGAACTTCTTGTAATCTTTCGGGTGGTGTAGTTTGTATATGCTGAACAGTATTAAAGAATTCTCGCAGCTGTATCTGTGTTTGATTTTGCATTCTGCCTTGTAAGATATATAAATATATTTGAAAAAGAATTTGATTTTAACATCAAACAGCGATTACTTATTATACGCCTACTATACTATCAGTTTTTTATAATTTTAAAATGCATAATTGTAAATTAGATTCGCTTAGAGGATACTCCTGTAAAAATTGGACGATACAGATAAATTGCTAAATACTCTCATCTACTGCCCCTATTATATGACCGGTGGCATCTTCATGCCACTCACTAACTCCCTACAGTTCTTTGATGGCAAAAAAACTCATAGCGTTTTCGAGTGCAAAAGAGAGATCTCAGCGATCGAGATGAAAGGACATTTCATCTGCATAGGGTAAAAAGCCAGCCCAGGACAACTAATTTCCGCTATTTTGTTAGATATGAGGGCACCTTAGAAGCCTAAAATCTTTAATTACCAAAAAACTCAAATTAACTTTATAACTGTCTCACCAGACGGATAATTTATTTGCTCCATAGGAAGTTCTTCTTAAGGAACGTATGAATGTCTTTAACTAGAGAAGATTTAAATGTTATATAAGTCAATAACCAATCCTAAGTAGGTACCCGTGTATTATTTTCTCGAGCCTTGAAGAAAAAAGATGGTAAGGTAAAAGCTATAAAATTTTCGAACAATGACCCTAATTTTTTTGTAGTATTGACAGCCCTAAAAGTAATTTTGATGAAAATCGGTGTTAAAACTTAATCTGTACATGTTTTGAGAAATAGGTTTAGGAAATCGAAGTTAAAACAAGCAAAGTACGTTAGTACAATAATATTATCTTTGGACCTGACGATAGATTACTCTATGGATGCTCGAAGAATGGAGATATAGCTTAGATAAGTATCGAGTAAAGTATAATATTTGTAAATTAGATAAATAATCTCGTATTGGTCCGAGAAAAAGAGTAATAACAAAAGGCATACAAAATATTAAGTACCTGCATCCTGGTCATCTGATAATTTGTGGTAAATAAGGACTTATAGCTTTGATTTAGATTAGTACGATGGCTTTACTCAAATAGATCAAACTGTAAAACTAGTAAATTTATAGTTTGACCTAATTTCATTCGAATTAATGCTACTTCTCTACTAACAAAGCCAACATCTATCGTTTCGATGTCAAGAGTTTTGATATCGAATTGTGCTACTCTACTCATACCTCATTTATAAGCGATATTGCCTTTATGAAAGATTTCTAGGCAATATTTGCTACTTGTTCGGCTAACGACATTATCATCTGGAAAACAAGATAACTTAAACCAATCATCAAGATAGCATTAGCTAAAGTCATCTGCCTGTCTCTATGTCTACCTAAAAATGGAAAGTTCATTTTGAGTGGATGGGATGATGATTGCATCCGTATCTTTTCTCCTGCCAATGGAAAAATATTACATAAGATCAACCCTGTCAATCTTTAAAAAGTATCAAAGATAATCACAGATTAGTAATCCACCATGTATATTTCTTTGTATTCAGGATGATCTGTGGAGGGGAAAATGGAATGATTCGTCTATGGAACATCCAAGAAAACAAAATGTTTGGATTGATTCTCGGCTCCTTGGCATTCCATCTAAGAAAAGTTAATAATCTAAAGATAAATCCTTATAACTCAGACCAACTGGTCTCGAGTGGTGATGACGGGTACTGCGCTATCTGGAGTTTGAATAAATTCTAACTAAGAAATTCTTTCTATATCACTAGTTTTATCAAAGAGATCAATTTTATGAGTGAAATCAAAATTGCAGCAGTAGGCTGCGGTAGTTATATCTACTAGTGTTTGATCAGTAATGGACAAATTATCAACAAGATCGAAGTCAATGGTACTTGTATCAATAGTGTTGCTTATACTATCCTTGACGCCACAGATTAAAAACTTTTATTGTATGGAGGAGATGATCCTTACTTAAACTATATTGAGTCTAGTTACGGTGGTAAACATGTCAACAAACTTCGTTCATACGGCGTGATAAATAAAATGTAGGTAGCATGCGATAAAGCACACTTGATCGCAGTAACCTAAAACGGGGTAATCCTCAAGTATGCTATCTTTACAATAAAGAAAATAGATTAGGACTTTTGATATGTATATCAAATTTCGAAATTCATTGCTGTAGTAGTTGCTCCTGAAATCTCTTTTTGTATTTTTGGCTCACTTGATCAAATTGCTATGATTATTCTACAAATTTGTGCAAAAGAGTTTAATACAACAAAATTATCTTAAAACTGTTGATTGT
>Ga0194117_10003306_pt1 | contig 16318 bp, 9 predicted proteins | sample TA2MahsurfametaG_FD_160579 | JGI IMG/M metagenome (GOLD analysis project Ga0194117, IMG submission 160579) | Freshwater microbial communities from Lake Tanganyika, Tanzania - TA2015009 Mahale N1 surface | ecosystem: Environmental > Aquatic > Freshwater > Lake | place: Tanzania: Lake Tanganyika...
CAGTAACTCATGGAATGGGAATAATGGTTGTAATGGCAGTGGGTTAAAATTCCTATCATGGAAATCAATTGACCAAGATACAGCAATAACACAACTAATCTCCTCTGAAACAAAAAATTTCTGATTTATCAGACTCCATAAATGACAGTAGTGTTGTGGTAGGAATCATCACTTTTACTTCTCTATTGGTGCATTATTTCTATCATTGCTTCCAGAACTAAAATCCCATCGAGTACATATTGTCAATTTAAACATTGCACGAGTTAGTTGAGGCTATTTTGGTTACTTTTACCATTGATGTGGCTTTGCCAGAAAGTTTGCCATTGTCAGTGACGCTTTCTCTTGCAAATGCAGCTAGATAACTCCATAAGAATAACATTTTTATTAAGCATCTCAATGATGCAGAAACTATGGGAGGAATCGACTCTTTATGCATTACTAAGACTGGATTCATCACAAAAAATATGCTTTCAGTGACGCGACTCTATGTGTAGGATAGAAACACAAATATCATAACCAGTTAGGCTATGTCTTAGTAAACTTGTCGCATTCTAAATCTGGCAATAATTATGAGTACTGCAGCATCCCCGAAATTTATTGAAGAGAGTAACAAGCCCTTAAAAGTGGAGCAAGCTGACAATAAAACTGAATGCGCTCTTCTTGAAATGGCCTATAGGATGGGATACAACTATTAACGTTTTCGTATCAATTCTAGAGTCAAAAGAATCTATTCCTCGGGCCATTCAAAGCGAAAAATGGCAACAGTCTATAGAGATGAAAGTGGTAAACTTTATCTATTTGTTAAAGGATCCACTGGTTTTGTGCTGCCTTACTGTTCGTACTATATCAACAAGAATGAGCAAATTGAGATGATTAATACCTCGGCCAAAAACAAAATTCAATAAGCTATCACTAATTTTGGGAAAGAAAGTTTGAGAACAATCACTATCGCTTACAAGTAGGTGAATAGTATTCCTAACAAGTGGAATCAGGTTGAAAAGAATCTGATTATGATAGCTATAGTTGGAATTAAGGATTTGGTCAGAAAGGGAGTCAACTCAACCATCAAGTAATGCCAAAATAGGGGTATAAATGTTCGCATGTTGTCGAATGAAGGCCGATATACAGCTATTGGAACTGCGAGAGAGGCAGGCATAATTGGTGCAAATTGGGTTGAGAAAGACAATGATTTAGCTGTCATTGAAGGCAGTGATTTTAGATAACTAGTTGGAGGTTTAGCCAAGTAAAATCCAGCAGAACGTAAAATAGGACTAGACAATTTCAATGTCTTAATTGATTCACTCAAAATTATATACCGAGCAAGTTAGACTGATAAATTTTTGCTGTGCTAGGGACTTCGGCAGAATGGTCATGTAGTTGCTTTTGCTGGCAATTGCGCTAGCGATACTTAGGCTCTTAGAAAAGCAGATGTAAGTTTATCGATGAATGGAACTGCTAGCAGCATTGCCAAGGAATCCTCAGATATTGTTTTTTTGAATGATAACTTTTCTTCGATTTTGACGACAATCAAATGGGGAAGGCACACTTTCCAGTCTTTAAGAAAATTTCTTGTGATGCAGCTAACTATAAACTTAGTTGCAGCAATTATGACCCTTTTAGGTGCAGTTTTCCTGGGAGAGGGCCCATTACATCCTTTGCAGATGTTATGGATTAACTTACTCATAGATATCCTTGGATCAGTAGCATTGATTTTGTAATAGCCCAAATAGAGCTAAAATAAACTACCCTATTCGAGAAGAGACAAAATTTTGACTCCAGATTTGATGAAACAAATCGGTTTTCAAGGACTCGCACAAGTAATATTTCTTTCTTTCATTTTATTTGGCGGCCCGTTCATTTTCGGAGTACCATCTTCAGTGGAAGTTGAGTAATTTAGTAAAGCTACAGCCTAACATTATTCAATTTTTTTTCATACCTTCGTGGTGTTACAAATATTCAATCAGTTCAATCTCAGATAACTAGTTATTTAAAAACATAACGTTTTTGATGGGCTACTTAAAAAGCCATTATTCCTAGGTTTCACGATGACTTCTTTCGCTCTTCAGCATCTCCTCATGAGATATGGAGGTCGGCTCTTTCACGTGACAGAACTATCATTAAAAACAAATTTATTCTGCATGTGTATCGGTTCTCTTTCAATTTTCGCAAATTTTGTTGGTAAAGTGATTCTACCCAATCGTCTTTACTTTTCGAAGTAAAAGATACAGATAGGTGTGTTCTAATGGATAATAAAATCTGAATAAGTGAAAAAAGAAGAGGATTAAGATAAAAACAATCTTTTCACTTCCGATGCGAACTCCTAATTGATGTCTCTTCAATTTTGTACTTTCCTTGTCAAAAAGAAGAGTAAGTTCAAAGGGTATAGTTATATGGAGCCACTGTAAACGTTAAAATCGTAGGAATCCTAGGAATAGTAAAAAAATATATTAGATAGTATAACTTACTCTTAATCCATAAATTTTTGATAACAAGTATATTTATAATCGACTACCTAAATAATGCAACTAAAATATATTACTACATCAAAGGTCCATTGTCATTGCCTCTTCCTTCACCTCATAAATTTATATTTCTTTTATTGAAAAACCTCCATCCTCTCCCGTCAGCCACTTTGAATTACGCTTTTCTGAACCATATTCATAGGCCGTAGGCCAATCCGAGTGACTTTGTGATTTGATACAATCCATCGGAATCATCAAGTCGTTAGAAAAGCATATTAGATACTCCTGAGTGATGAAGATAGCCTCAGCTGCTGAATTTTTCTTAATATTGAACTTTTAATTTTTGTTTAAGCTGAAGATGAAAGCATTGGAATCTTTGATATAGTCGTGCTGTCCTTTCTATATTTCGATCTAAGTAAATCCACCGATGAATTGATTCATGCGAGTGCAAATGAGTACAAGTAATGAACTTCTATTGAAAATATCGTTTGGGTTTCCTTTTGCTTACTGATTTCCAATGTTTCTTCTAAAAATCAAGTTTAGATTCTTTTTCGAAAAACCATCATTTGTTAAGAAATTAGCCAAGATTGGTAGATATTTTTTGGGGCATCCTCTTGGCTCTTGATCAAATGCCAATCTTGAGCAATACAACTATTACAATGCTTCGTCATCAATATCCTCTTCTTAATCTTTTGCTTAAACGACTGCAACAACAGGTGGTTAAACTTTGTTTGCCTTTTTAAAGCCGTTATTAGGTGGAGCGCTGAGTGCTTATGCAGCAGGTTTAGCGATTTCTTTGAGGAGATGGCCAGGTAGAATCATAGTTTGAATGGTTTTAGATTAGTCGTTATCTTCATCATAATTCAAGTATTTTGGATTTCCGATACGTTGCTGTGGTGCTTTTTCAGGTTGTTTTTATAATTTTGATACTTTATCTTCAAGTCTCTTTATCATTTATCCTTTATCTTTTAGTTCCTTTTGCAAATCTTAACAAGTCTTTTTAAGTTTGTTGATGATACTTACTTGTTCCTTATCTACTTTTTCTTTTTCCTCCAACTGCTTTTGCAGTCGATGAACAATTTCTTTCAAATCATCGAACATTTTTTTGTTTTTACCTGTTAGATCCTTTAGATTTTATAGCTATTTAAACAAATACTCATTCTCTGCTTTGAGTTATTCGTTCTTTTTCTTTTAAAAAGTATTTTCCATTTCTAATGTCAGTTCATCATTGATTTTTTGGATTGGATTGATAAGAGATTAAGTAAGTCTGCTGGCTGGAAATGGGATTTCCCTGAAAGAAGTTGTTATCTTTGGATCAGATTATAATTTTATCATCGAAGAAGAATATTCATTCGGTTTTTTCTTTTTGGTTTCTTACAAAAAGATCTCCTTATACTCTTGAGAGGTGAGGCAGTTCTTGTCGATCAACTAAAATTTGAGTTACATGTACTGAGCTTACGTCATTTTCTTTTCTTATGTAAACTATTTTATTATTTGATTGATTTAGCTGAATGGAAGTCCTTTTCCTTTTTAAGGTTTCATTCGATTGTGGGTTTTTATTACCATTTTAAACAGTTCGATGGGACAATGCAGAAGCTACATTTTGGCGTATCTCAATTGCTAGAAATCTTCTTTTTAAAGTTGGTTTAAGCACACCTAGAAAAGTTCCTGCTAATCGTAGCGATGTGCGAGCTGCATCAGGATAAAAATATCATAATGTTCGGCTTTTGTTGTCATGTCATTACGTAGTATCTTTATGAGAGATTAAACTTCTAGAAATTTTAATATTGGAAAATAATCGAGCACTTAGCTTCGAGATAACTATACCGTAAAACCATAAAAACACTTCAGAACATTTGTAAAATGTTGTACCTGTATATTTGAATTTTTACATTGAAGTTTTATTTGATTGACAAGACGACTATGTTGGCTGTGAAGTTTCTCTTGAAATATCCAGATTCTAATCTAAGAAATGCTTTTTGAAGTTTGAAGCAACGCTAAGCAAATTCAATGCGTATGTCTCCTCTGCTGTCTTAAGGAAAAAGCGACTGTAGTTTCTCTCGAGCGTTGGGAAGTCTTAAACGAATTTTATCTTAATTCATGTTCAATCAAAATTAATTATAAACGAAATATCATTTCCTTTTATCAAATCACTGATCTTCGATACTTGCGTTCTTGAGAGTCTGGTAATAGTTACAACGAGAAAATGTATCTTTTTTGGTGTATAGGATGTTTAGATATTCCTTGAAACCTTAGCCATTGAATTCAGCAAAAGCACTTCCCATTACATGGCTGGGTGGAGAGATGATATCTGTCACCACTACGCTTAGATCTACTAGCTCTGCAGAAAGTGCAATGATTTATTTCTGCAGCTCCTTTCTTAAATCATGAGTTCCATAACGTTACTTTTCGAGGAGATTAAAGCCCCAGAGGAGGATAGTTTTTTCTAAAAAGTTCCTAACTTCGACACTTTTTGCAGAGGCAAGTTTGGCCTTATTAATTGAGAAGGTATAGTAGTCGGCTAAATATTTATAGAGATACCATAAGTGAGAGCAAGTGAATTGCCGATCTGGGGATGTAGATGGTAATCTGCATTTTCTTTGTCAAAGGTCTTAGCTAAATGTTTGATTGTTTCTGTTGCCAACTTATACTTAGTCTGCAATAGATCTTGTATCAAAATTTCAAGATTATTGACGTTTCTCAAATTTTATTGTATAAGCTACAAATTGATTTTGTTCTCTTTGTGCATAAAAGTTAAATCGACAAGCTCGGTTTTGGCTTTGCTGCCAACTGCTTTTATAAGATACTTAGTTGTTTGTTGAAGTAGGATATTATTGTCGCCTTACCAAGTTGCATTTACATCTGAGCTGTGATAGAGTTTATTGAATGAGGAGTAAGAGGAGTATCCGTGACCTCCCAAAACAGTTCTACATTCAGCTATAGCTCGAGTGACTTATGAAGTATATCTAGATTTGACTGCAGCTGCTATAGCATGAAGCTATGCACCATATTTAAGGTCAGTCAGATACCTTTTCTCACTATGGAAGTAAGTTTTAGCCAAAACTGTTCCAACAACTGTTTGTAAGATAGTATTTGCGAAAAGAGGAATGACTCTAAGTTGTGTAATAGGATAATCGATGATTGTGATTTAATCATCCTTCGTGGTGTTTTAAAACTGTTTTCTTGAACAGGCATATCTCAAAGCAATAGTAATTGCATTGATTGCGAAAGCACAGCTACCCAATGATATAAATCCTCTTCCACTTGAGAGAGCTGTCATAAACAAACCGAATCTTCTATCATTATCTTCAGTAACTGATTTGTATTTACCTTCTGCGTCAATCCATCCAAATCTGTTCAATAAATTCTCAACTGGGATCTTCACATTTTATACTATTATAAATCCGTTATCTATTCCATTACCTCCATTTTTGGGACCACAATCTCCGATAGTTATTCCTGGTAAAACTCTATGTGTTTTGTTACATCTCAATGGAAAGATGAAAGGATGAGGACCATGTGAAACTCCATCTACGATCAATTGTGCCAATAAAACACACATATTTGTAGTTTCGGCAGCTCCTCCTATCCAATACTTCATACCTTCTGTCCCATGTGTTGAGATAATAAACTACTTTTTGGCATGATTATAATGAGCAGTCGTAGCTATACCTTTGGAATAGCTTCCATGATGGAATTCAGTCAATCCAAAGCAGCCAAGGTCCTGCGCTGAAGTTGCACGCTAGTAATATTCTGAGTGTTTTGGACTATTGCCAAAAAGCAAAAGAGAATTGGTGTATACCATGTTATGTACAGATACTTTTGTATTTACGCCAAGATCAAAGCTGCTTACTGCAAATTGGGTGAAGGGAAGTGCTTCAGGATTTTTTTTGATATCTACTTTGATATCTTCTTTGAACTCTTTAAGATTATTTAGAGCCATTTTTGCAGCTTACTTTCTCTGTTGTTCTAAGTCGAAGCCTTAGAGGTTGTGTTGAGTATAGATTTATTTGTGGGAGTCAATATATTAATAGATGGGTTGGACGTATTTGTTGTAGCATCCTTAAGAAAAAAGTATATTTTTAAGTTCCTAGGCATCTATCTTGGTGCGTTGACGAATGATGTTCAATCTATTATTTTTGTGTGAGCTCAAGGCAAGGTTGATTTGAGATAATCTTTCTGCCATTATGATGTAATAACTATAAATATATCAAAATCATAATAACAGATCTAACTAGTAACCTATGAACATTATCTCCTATTTTGTCGACAAACCGAAAATCAATAAGAAACGTAGATATGTTCTAAAATAATCATTGTGAAAGAAAATCAATAATGGCCTAACAAATTGGAGTGTAGTGTGAAAATTTTACCAAGTGATACCCACCGATTCCATGGATTGACTATACAGAAACCACAGTCTCATTGGTTTGAATTCTCAAACTGAACGGGTCAGTCTATAAGAATAAAGTATTCGATTTCTTTAGGAACTCTCCCACCTTATTCAGTATCACTTTCGCGCCTTACATAAACAGGCATCGAGCATTGAAAGGACCAAAGTGGATTTTCGGGAATTTCATAACGTTTTACTTAAAACTATTGATTTTACTGACTTCTAAGCTTTCCATCTCACTTTTTTCTTATTTCAAAACCGCACTTTTTCTGGTCATATTTAGATCATTGACCACTACGTTTCCAAGTTATGAACTTTTGTGCTATTTCTCTAAACCTTTCAAATCTGGCTCCATAGTTTTATTAAACTTGATGTTAGGATTTGTTCCAAATATAAATGAATCTCTTCTCTTTTCTCCAGAGTTACTCACTACATTATTTTGTTTTCTCAGCTCTTGGATTTCCTTATCTATTTTTAGAGATATTTGTTTCAACTGATCTGAAAGTTATTCACGTCTCCTATTTTTGAACTGTACTTCTTACTTATTTTTGCCAGGTATTTATTCCTTATGTCTGATCTGAATTTCCTAATGGTTTTTAGTTCCCTATTCCTATTTATTTACTACTTCTTATTTGGGATGTTGCTCTCGCTTTTAATTTGTTCCATTGTTAGAAAGTGTTTCTGAAAACTTCATTTTCTAATCCATCTAATTGGATGCTCTACTAGGTTTATTTGCGATGAGACTATGGGTAAATTTATAGGATGAATTCAAATTATACTTTTGCTCTTACTGCTAATTTCTCGAGGTGAGTGAAACAGGTTTCGGACTCTGAGCCATCGTATTTAGAGCGAGATTAATTGAAGTACTGGGTTAATAAGTACTTGAAGTCTTTGGTTTTGGGAACAATTTGAATTCTTCAGTCTTATCAAATGTCTCTATCTTTTTCTATTTTTTAGCTAAAGTGTTAGCATTTGCGATGATTTTGCTTTTATTGGCCTCAACAAGTGAAGAAACTATAGTACTTGCATTGAAGGAGTCATTGACTTTGCTATCTTTAGTTTGTGGAGTTGACTTTTTAGGAATATAAAACTATTTCTTGGCTTAGGGTTTAAATATTAGAGGACTATCACATCTTGGATTAGGGTTTACGCTTTCTAAAAGAGCTGGATTCATATCTGTTTTATGTTTGAGGAGATAATAGTGGGCTGTAATATGATTGTGTCTATTAGTTGCGATATAGTTGGTTATTTGCGTTGTTTCAGCAGGTACCCCCATGCTTTTCATGAGACCTATAACCCTCATATCGGGTGCTATTGAATCTGTCCCTACAATTATGCCGTTAGCCTGATACTTTTTAGAAGTTTGGTTATACCATTTTGTTTATTTTATCTGAGGAATTGTGTATCTTGTCTATGGATTTACATCTAGAATGTGCTTGAGTATTTCTTTTGATTCAGCTGTCAAAACTTTAGGCTGTTCGTACTATCCTGACATGATTTTCTTGTAGAGTTTATTTGTATTTTGATCTTCAAATGGAAGGTAACCACATAGCATTGCGTATAAAATGATTCCGCAGGACCAGATATCAACACGAGAACATTCATACCTCTTACCTGCTATCATCTCAGGTGCAGCATAGCATGGTGACCCGCAGGCTGTCTTAAGTCTCTCTCCTGGCTTATATTGATTTGAAAGACCAAAATCTACTATTTTTATGTTTCTATGTTCGTCAAAAAGCAGGTTTTCGGGCTTAAGATCTCGATGTACGATACCGTTTTTGTGAATATACTATACCCCTGAGAGTATCTGTTGCATAAAATTTATGGCTTCATTTTCATCAAGCTTTTTTTTCTTAACAATGTAGTCAAATAACTCCCCACCGGGTGCATACTCCATAATAAGATGGATATCTGTTTTGGATTCGATAATCTTGCTTAAGATGTATGTACTTAGTAGAGTTGTATTATGTTGGGATGACGCAAAATCTTCAATATACAGATTTCTCGGGTTACTCTTTAAATGTCTGCCTGCTCGACGATTTTTTCTTTCTGTAAAGTTTTGACAGCCACTTTAGATTCAGTTGGAATATGTACTCCAAGACGTACCTTTCCGAAAGTGCCTTCGCCAATTGTTTGGCCTAATTAAGAGTGGAATTACTGACCCTATAGTTCCCAATCAAGAATTCTCCGTGGGCGGCAGTAGTCATGATAATGATAAATGCAATAGATAATCGTAAAATGAAGGGTTAACTTTAGTTGAATTATATTGATAGATCCAAATCCAAATAAGAATAAAAGATGACACTTTCTTTAAAACGTACTCTACTTTTACTGAGATGATTAGGTTAGATCGAGCAATTTTACATTTTAAAAGTAAACGATTTGTTGCTTTTGAAGTTGTTTTAGCTAAAAAATTGAAATAAAGATGCGCTTTGATGTTTGACTGCTCTTATCTATGTCTAATGTTTTTTTAGAATGTTTTTTTTATTATAAATAGCAGAGAAATCGTTTTTTAACAAGATGAGTCTAAGTTATGTTTTACTTCGGAAGTGGATCAAAAGATATGTCTGAGAAAACATTTATCAGTTTTTGTTATCCAAAAATACTACTTCTAATAATAAAGCATTACTATGAAGATTACTTAGTGACTATTATCTTTTTATACAAGCTTATCTCCTTAAGCTGGTATTCTTGAAGTTATTTTTTATCAACAAAAACTATGAAATGTAGAAATTTATCTTAATTTCAATTTATCAATTTATATTAATTAATTAAGTAAACCAGAAGCATGTTCGCAAAGAGATTCTTAAGTCTTGTAACACAACTAAAACCTAACTCCTTCGCTATCCGACTTGCTCTCCCTCAGTACAGACCTAGATTCTACTTTACTTCTTCATCTGATCCTACCCAAGTCGCCCTTCTAGAATAAGTCTAGGCTAAGGTCTTCCAAGTGCTCAAATCAGCAGCCAAGTGCAATCAAAGTAAGCTCAGTCGCACAGCATCTTTTTAGGAACTCGGTTTCGACTCCCTAGACTCAGTGGAGTTGGTAGTGGCTATGGAGGAATACTTCGGATTTGACATCCCTAACGAGTAGGCCTAAAAAATCGGAACAGTTTAAGCAGCAGTTAATACTTTTTACAGGCATCTTAATGCCAAGATCGCAAACAAAGTAGTAGAGACAGATAACAGCGATAAAACACCAAAATGATATAGTTATTGTTATGTTTTGTATTTGAAACTTATCCACGAGTATGATTGTGAGGAAGATTAGAACTGGCTCTATTGTGGGTGTTCAATGAACTTTAAATATAGACAGTTTTCTTTAAGGAGATGCTCAAAAACTGATCAGAAATCTAACTATGATAGTTATAATGGATTCATATTTATAATATGGTTTTTTGCAACAATTAAAACATATTTCAAAGAAATAACATTGTCTAGAATTTGTGTTTACACATTCAGAAATACGTAGATTAAATTCTCTAGATTATACAAAACATAAACTAAAAATGGATTTATTAATTTATTTGATTCTAAGTATTTATAGATAACTATATCTCACAAAGGATAACACTAAGGCTTTTCATAGCAGTTAGTATTAGGATATAGTACTAATTCTACACTTGATTATTAAATTTTCTATTTACTTATATTCTCCTTTGTTCTGTTTAGGAGGTAAATATTACTATCGGTGGCTAGTAAAAAGTTTCTCAAATAAATTAATTCGATTATCATTTAAAACTCAACAGCTTAAATGTTTCGTAATTCACCATGTAGTTGCTAGGGTTTTCCCTGACTCTTTTCGCGCTCTATGCGTCCACGTTCAGTTCATCAATCACGAAGTTGATCATTCTTTCCACCCATATTGCACGGAAACTCTAAAACTGGCCAGTCAGTTCTTTCCTTGACCACCTGCTACATGAGGTTATACAGGCCTAACTTGAGATAAACTCAGAGATGATGCGTGTGTTCATCTCTGAACCGTCGTCATAGAGCTGTTTTAAAGTATTAGAGTAGCTGCGTGTGGATGTGGCGAGTGCGGATGAGGTGAGTAGGGTAAGGACGAGGCAGAAGAAGAGGGTAGTTTGTGTGTGGTTCATTTGATCGTTAAACAAATAATTATAATAGTGTTTTTATGATGGCATGTAATAAAGTCAATGATATGTTTATAATTAGTATATTTAAATGTTAATCTTAATGAAGGTAATAAAGGCGCAAAATGATTAACGGAATATGTTTATACTTTTATTTATATTTTAGCATTAACTATATTATAGATTGCAATGACTTTGATGAAGCGAAAGACTAAACGCATAGGTAAAAATGATTTAAGAATTATTGGAAACCAGAAACTGTTTTTCAAAGGAAAATATATAGTAAGTTTTGCTCCTCTCCCCAAAAAGTAAAGCCTTGTTAATTTAGCAAACGCAGAACTAATACAAAAATCTTGCCAACGTTCAACAATGACCGCAAACATTACACCTGCGCCTTTCACCTACCCTCAGACCCACCTGAAGATGATGAATATATGAGAAAAGAACATAAAAAACAAGTTCTTTAGTCTATGATTGAAGTGAGTTAAATCGTAAATTTATGATTAATTCAGTTAGTTCCAAAACCAAAAAGTATACACAAATACTGTGGAGTGTGTAGAGATCACTATGAGGACTATAAAGAGCATACAGACGGTGAAATTCATTTATCCAATTTAAAAAAATCCGAATATCAGTTTATGATAAACCAAATGTGCGCTGATTTTAAACAACTAATGATGAAAAAAAAAGCCAGAGGAGTTAAAGGCTCAAGAACTAACTATTGAGGAAATTCAGCTCAAAGTAAACTCAGAGATTACTTCACTTAAGGTAATAGTAACAGTTTGCTAAATTGTTTTTTATTATTATCCTAACTTGTTTACTTCAAACAAACTATAACAATAAATAAGCCTCAAGACCCCATTTACATAACTTCTCCAGTTTTTCTGAACACTTTGCGTTGTAGTCAGTTTGATGCATTTGGAATGAAAAGATTTCAAACTTATACTTTCATATAGAAGGTATATTTAAGAAATGGTGTATTTAATACTGGATGTTAATAGAAGAGATGCTGCCATGTTTTGTCTATTTTATAAGTATTTGATGATCATCATATGTCAATGCTGTCCAGAATCTCCTTATCCTTCTTCGTCGTGGCTGGGGGCAGATGTTTGTACTTCTCTGATTTTGAAGTAGAGGATGGGGAGGAATGAAAGTCTGACGAGGTGGAAGAGCTGAAGAAACAAAGCCATTAATTTATTTAATCAATATCAATACGTAACTTTCTCAACAAACTATAATCGACTATAAAAGCATCTCTAACTTCAATCAATCGATTTTAAATGATCAACTGAAATATACTACATTATTCTTGATATAGATTCGTAATCAACTTTTTGAAAAATGTTGTAGATAGTACTATACAAGCATTCTCATGACTTTCTTTCTTCTTTTAAATAGTCTTTACTCATTCTACACCTTCAAAAATGTATTTCTTATGAATCTCTCTGCTAAATCTAGAACAATAAGGTGGATGGATGCGATTGGAATTCTACTCAGCTTTAATAGTTAAATATAGGTAACATCTATTTATTACAAATATTATCATGAACCAAGACTATGAATTAAGAGGTATGGGAGATCAAGATGCTACTCATATCGTTCATCCAGCACTTAACGTTTATTTCTCTCCAAGAGTCTTTCAACAAAAGATAGACCACCGAAGTATCCCCATGTGCAAATATAAACGTCCTATCTAGGCTAGCAACATTAAAAGCATTGCTGATCAACAAAGTCCAGATGCAAGTGACCTAACCTCTCTTACTCTGAATGATGGATTGATTTACATGTTCAATCAAATGAACAAACCTCAGATGATTGATGGAATGTAACAGGCGCCTCTCAAAATCAAAGTTTTGGCCTGTGTATGTATGTATAACTAGAGTAAAAACGCTATTAATCTTACTCTGAATGGAATCTATGATAACTTGGAAAATCTATAGGAACAAGGGATTTCTCACTAGGAAGTGGCAGTGGTGTTGATGCAAGATGGAATACTCAAATTAGTAGCTGACAGAAATAAAAGGACGTATGCCAAGGGGAAAAACTCAATGGTGGAGTTTTATCGCATGCTGGATGAGATAGATGGCAAACCTAAATGTTAGCTTTAGGAACGTATCAATATTATCCTCGACGAAGTCGACAATTATAACAGAAGGGGTCTTTCTAGTTTAGTCGCTAACAACAGAGATTTCCCGCCTTCTATCTAGAAAAGCATTGCTTTGTTGTATCAGAATCTATGGCATCCAGGAATGACAGACCCAACAAAGGCTAATAATAACTATACAAAAAGACTTAAAATATTCTCATGTTTTAAACATTTAAATGGAACCAAATTATCTTCCCATCTTTGGTTTTTCGAAGGATTTTGTAGATACTTGGATCCAGAATTCATCGTGCTACTTGATGTGGGAACAAAACCTGAGGATAGAGGAGTTGTTAACTTAATTAGGGGTTTCCAAGGTGATAAAGATGTCGGGGGAGTTACAGGACTTATGAGTGTCGACGCTAACTTTCCTTCTGAAGAGGGAGGTGATTAAGAAGACGAAGATGACAATCCATGTTTTAAATGGTTCAAAGAGTCATTTTATTCAATTTAAAAGGCTCAGGAATACGAGTACATTATTGCCCATTTTCTGGATAAAAACGCATAAGGAGCATTAGGTTTTCTGCATGTGTTGCCAGGAGCATGGTCTGCTTATAGATATAAAGCTTTGATAAAATCCTAAACCTATGAGCCCAATCTTTTAGAGCACAGTTATTTCAAGATGATCTTGAACCCTGAGATGTAATAAAAAGACTACAGATAAGCTAATATGTATTTAGCAGAGGATAGAATTCTAAGTTTGGGTATCTATTGTCAAACGAAATAACAATATTACTTGAAGTATGTGCCAGATGCAATTGCAAAAACAGATCCTATGAAAACACATGAGGATTTGATGAAACAGAGACGTCGATGGATCAACAGTAGTCTTTTCGCCTTTTTGTATGTATTGAAAAACTATTATTTCAATGTGATGGACTCTAAGCATAGCTTTGTTGACAAATATATCAGGCTGAACCTGTCTATGCTTATTTCCTTGCTCTCTTTTGCAACAAGTTATGCTACTCCTTCTCTTTATTTCTTCGTTTTATTCGCTACTATCTATCAAATAAATCCTGAACTCGTCATTATTCAAGTTTTATCAAAAATAATACCGATAATCTATGTAATATGTTACTTAGTGGCCGTTGCTGGAGGACTTTCAGGGGCGGTTTGGGTTAAAAATGCACATATAGTCTCATATGCACTGTCGTTCTTTACTTTTGGTATGTGGGGACTTGTAACTTATAACATCCTTTTCGTTTATTTGGATTTCGCAGGTAATGGTATAGACTTTTCAAGTTTCAGTCAGGTCAGTATCTTGGTTCTTACAGTCATTAACTTGGGAGTTTACTACTTTGTAGTATTTATGCATATGCCAACTCATTGTGGATTTGTTTGGAGACTTGTCAAAGATCAAATCAGTTATCTTTCATATCAGGGTGCTTATGCTCAGACTATGGTCGCTCATGCTTTTTGTAATGTTGATGATGTGTCCTGGGGTACAAAAGGTTCAACCGCTCAACACGGAGGTAAAAAATACTAAACTGAAAAGGTATTTTTCGTCTCTACTTGGTAATTTTTGAATGATGTAGGTTATTCGTTAATGTTGTGCTAGCTTATGTTTTCGTCTACGTAGACGTTGTGATTCCTGAGTCAGGAACTGGACCTTTGGGCAACAGAAAATATATTTTAATCATCATTGCTATTTATGGTACAGTACAGATGTTCGTGAAAAGTTGTTTGGCCATTTATTATCATTTCAAATGGTGCTTTACTGACTGTCGTTGCAGAAATAAAAAGCCTATGTATGAAGATAGACTTTAACATGTTTAAAAATTTTGGAGAAGGATTAATTCAGAATACTTGGAGGCAAAATCAAAAAAAAATTGATTAAAGCAGGCTCGTATAAGTTTTCACTTTTATGTATTTATTGCAGTAATTAAAAGATTGTTTTAGTTATCTTTTTTGGTACACACAAATGTAGAAATCTTTTCTGCTTGATTTTGCACTATAAATCAACGAATACTAAAATCTTACATATTCTTTCTGCTGTAAAACAATAATTGATAGTTTAAATACTAATAATAAGCCAAATCGATAATTAGATTCACCTTCTATCTCTTCTGACTTTTTTTCCTCTTTTTGTGGGTGCTTTAGCCTTCTTGACTTTTTGCTCTTCCTCGACGAGTAGTGAATCAAGTTGCAGAGTTTAAGGTAGAATTACGTATCTTATTGAGCTGCCTCTGACTGTTAATTGATCGAGATGCAAAGGATTTTTATCTAAGTTCAAAAAAGTGATACCTTTGATGGTGATTTTAACATTTTGGAGGAAGGTGTTCATCTTTATATCAACGCCGTTAACAGAGCCAACTATTATTGTGCCATTTTTGAGCTAAATGGTGACAGTTTAGTTCTTAAGTTTCATCAAGAATCGAACTAACTTCATGGCTAAATTGATATTATAAGAGGCAAGGAATTTGTAAATTAGAATAAAATTGGATATTTAAATATTCTAAGCCAATATTAAAAATGCAGCAAATTATAGCTTTACGTTCTTAGATTCAGATTTTAAATCTTTAAGTCTTCCTTCGATCCTAGCGAATAGCAAGTTTAAAAATATTAATCATGATTGCCTATTTTATTAAATTTATTAACGAATGAGACGAAATTACCCTTGCACTCATAATCCCGAAAAAACATTCATCACTACCTACCACATCAATGAAGTTCCGCTGCCTTACTATAATCCTTTAGAAGATCCTTATTTAAAAGGATATTTCAGCAATCGTAAAGTCAATCATCATCTTCAGTAAATGGGCTTAGTATACAAATCCAGAAAGTAGTATCCCTACATGGAGCGCAGAACAAAAAATGGTCATAAATTTTTGAAAGTTAATCTCTGTGAAACACCAAGTTCTCACATATTGACTCATAGGAATATGGAGAATAGGTCATGTTTTGTAGGCAAAAACGAACAATCTATGATTTAATCAAAAGAATTTGATCAGATTTCTCCTGTATTAAAAGCAAAAGCACAGAGCGAGATTTTCGGGAAAATTGGGAAGCGAAGATCTTCTTCTGGACTTCAAAAAGAATCCTACATAAAAATGGGCAGGAAAAGGAATCTAACTCCAGATCTTATAGCGAAAAGCAGTTTCTTTAGAAGAAGAAATTCGATGCATAAAAAACATGAAAATGCATAGTAACCTAGTTAAATTATCTCTTGATAGTCAATAATATTGAATATATGATGATGGTTTCTTGATCCAATCTATACTTATCT
>Ga0194117_10003312_pt1 | contig 16301 bp, 13 predicted proteins | sample TA2MahsurfametaG_FD_160579 | JGI IMG/M metagenome (GOLD analysis project Ga0194117, IMG submission 160579) | Freshwater microbial communities from Lake Tanganyika, Tanzania - TA2015009 Mahale N1 surface | ecosystem: Environmental > Aquatic > Freshwater > Lake | place: Tanzania: Lake Tanganyika...
AAAAGATAAGTCTTTTTTCAAAAGGTGGCCATAAAATGCCTCAAGTAGAATAGTCTAGATAAAAAGTAACAATCTTTTCACTCATACACCATCAAACCTCTAAGAGACTGTAAGAGTCACCCATTGTCCAGAAGTAGAATCTCGACATCAAGGCCTCTCGCAACTCAGGGTTATGAGTGAGTTCGAGGAGGGAGTATTTGGTGGTTACCACGATGATCTCGAAGTTGACGTACAGAGTTCCATGTTTGACATTGACTCTGGCTGGGATGATGTTGGTGATGTTCTTGAGCAAAGGGAGCAAGGGGGAGTGCATACCAAGGTCATCAATGAGTATGCCAGGCTCACCACAGTATTGGTCGAAGGTGACAGTGGTGAGGTCTTTCACGTAGAAGGCCTTGTCCTTCAGAAGGATGTTGCAGGCAGCAGTGGTCTTCCCGCAGTTGGAGGGTCCAATGATGATGTGACCTCGTTTCTTGGGGAGAGGCTTGAACTCATGGGTCATCTGACGATAGACCAGAAGAGAGTTCTGGTATTGACCAATGAAACGTAGCTGGGAGGGTTGTTGTCGACAGAAGTCGACAATGGTGGAAGTGCCATTCATGAGGTTGGAGCAAGACTCGCCTAGCTTCGTCTTGGTGACAGGCCACTTCTCAGGCCAGTCGATGGTTAGGCGCTCGAACACGTTGAGCTTACCAGTCGACACAGATGGTCGGACCTTCTCGTAGGTACAGGCATCTCGAAGGGTCTAGGTGTCGCACCGGATACGGGTGCTGCTCTCGAGCAGGAGGGCAAGGTGGGTGCTGTTGGCAGCTGCTCGAAGGATGAGAAGAGGTCGTTACAGGAACGTGGCCGCAAGAGTGGCCAGTTCGTGCTTGGACGACAGAGGAAGCCCCTCGAAGACGAGGGTGAGCTTCTTCGAGTTGATCATTTGATTATGATCAACCAGGAGGCTCATGGTGTTTGAGGTGGTTTCGTGCCCATGGGCATGCCCAATCTGCCCAGATTTGGGTTGGGCACGAATGGTCTGCCCAGGTCTGCCCTGGGCAGCCCAGGACGAAATTTAGAAATTTCGATAAAAAGATAGTTCAAAAAATACCTTGCTCTGTTGTAATATATTTAATCTACTTCTGCCATATTTTAATTCAACTAAAATCTTTGTTTTATAATCGCAGAACATATCTTTTATGGCCCACATCGAAGTTATCGCTATCATGAGAGTCAAACCCGAAGCCATTGAAGTCGCAAGACCTCAAGTCCAAAAACTCGTAGAATAGACCAGAAAAGAACCTGGATGCATCAGATACGACTGGTATCAAGATGCCAAAGAGCCAGGAACCTTCATCGCCATCGAGACCTTTGCCAACGCTGAGGCATTCGAAGCTCACAGACAAAGCCCTCACGTGAAGGAAATGTTTGCACAGGGTGTCAACTGGGCCTCATCTCCCACCGAAATCAGAGTGCTTACTCCTGAATTCGTTAAATGATCTGAACTAAGATGTATACCTTAATCTATTTGAAAAGACATTGATTGAAATGATATATTATTAGTTAGTAGCTGAAAAGGAAGGAGTACTAATTTTAAGGTCCTAAGTATTAGTGGTCAAAAGTAAAGATTTGGTAAATGCAGGGGATAAATAGTAAGGATGGAGTATGAGTAAGGTAATAAGTATTTGTGGACATAAGTATAGATTTGACAGATAGAAAGGAAGAAACTGTAGTAGAAGGAATGATTTGGGGGAGGATTTGGTAAAAATGCAGAGTGTATAGGTTTTTAAGTATACGCGATTTGTAGTTTTTGCAATAAAGTATTAATAAATAGTGATATAATTTACAAAAAAGTTTTCCATCATATAACATCTTTAGTTTTAACTATCTTTATCCGTTTTTCACATGATCTAAATTCTACCTATCCCGCTCCTAAGTAAAAAAGTATTAATTAAAAACTAATCCATCATTCAATTAATCAATCATGATCTCTATACCATAAATGTTAATTATTCTCTTCTTTATTTTTGGATTTACACTGAGTGTATCTCTCAACAAACGTCCACCCTTCCCCGACGGCTTTGACTACCTCAGCAATATAGATCTCAGCATTCTGCAGTTCCCTCGCTATGCCATTCCTGGTAACTTTGTGGGCTAAATTATTGATGGTTACAAAGCCAATTAAATAGTAATCTCAATCAAAGCAGGACTGGCACTCTCAAAAGTGCAAAGATAGCTCAACAAACTTGGCTACTCTCTGTTAGTCTATGATGCTTATCGCCCTCAGAAGGCAGTAGACCGTTTCGTCAGATGGTGTGAATAGCTTTAATAAAATAAGACGAAAGCCTAATTCTATCCCTATCTGAACAAAGATGTGTTAATTCCTGACTATATTGCTTCAAAATCAGGTCATTCTCGTGGTAGTACTGTCGATTTGTCCATAATCGAACTCAACAAAAAAATGCATGAAATAACACTTTATAACACAACTTTGACAAATGGGCAATCAATTCTATACAGAGATGATGGGACTGAATTCATGTGCAGCCATTTTGATTATTTTGGGGAATCCTCTCACCACGACACAACTCTAGTCACTCAGGAATGCCTTAAAAAAAGAAATGTTTTAAGGACTCTAATGTTAGCCAATGGATTCCGGCCTTTGTCCACTGAATGGTGGCATTATACTCTCATAGATTAGCCTTTTCCGAACACTTACTTTGATTTTGACATCGTCTGATAATCATAATTATTTATAAAGATGTAAAAGAACCTATAACGTTCAATGATGGAAATGCTTCAAGTCGAAGGCGTTTCCAAACTGTAAGACCCTGCTGTCAGCGAAAACAGCAAAATCATATATTGCAACTAACATCTCTTCTCCATCCGCATACAATAAAAACCTTAATCTGTACAAACTCTAAACTAGCCAGAATTACTCAGAGTAAAAATTATGGTGGAGTATGAACACGAGTTCCCCAAAAACATAAAAATCGAACTGACCAGTGATACCTAGATTTACTTCAACTTCATCTTTGAATGCAACGACTGGTAGTTCAAAAGGATCAAAGCAAATCAAAACTTTTTCATTGAGTTTAGATAGTACCCTGAGTTTATTCTCAAAAATTTCTAAAGACTCGCTTCTTCAGACAAGTACATCGCTAGTTTCACTATTTTTTCATAAAATGAAGGCAGGCTAGACCTTATTCGTAAGAGCGAGTTTAAAGATGACACTATCATGTAATTCGACTTCTCGAAGGCTCCGGATGAGTTGATCAGACAATCAATCCAATATCGCTACAATGTGCTAAGATAAGAGTACAAGCAATACAAGAATCGTTATGATTCTGTGTGTGAGAGCATAAAGCAGAAGAACCCTAGTTTAGCCATCCAGATTCAAAAGATACATAAAAAATGATAGTTTTATTCGTTACCACTCTACAATTAACATAATAGAAAATTAATCAAAGTAAAATTGTAGGTCAGCTCTGAATCAAGGTTCTAGCTCGTTTTGTTGAGTTTGAACTTTTCTTTCCAAAAGTAATTTTTTCATTTGACTTACTTATTAGTTCCAATATATTTTAAATTCAACTCAAAAGATGGGCTCATTTAGATCTCAGCCAGAACTCACCAAACATTCCATAGAGAAAAAAGGTGCAGGTCTCTCCTATGCCGCCACCCACATGTGTGGTAACTATAATTGGATCAAGGTTGGCGCATCTACATGGAAGACGCTCACATCAACATTTCGCCGCTGTCTGATAAAAAAAATTCGATCTTTGGCGTGTTCGATGGTCACGGAGGTTGTGATTTCTGGATTCAGGTGCATAGGTGTCGACATTTGTGGAACGTCATTTCATCTAAGAACTTGAAAGAAACAACAATTACGTCAAGAAAGAGTATGAAAAAGCACTCAAGGAAACTTTCCTCAGAATGGATGAGCTTTTGCTGACAGAAGCAGGCAAAAAATAAATCATCTCTATACAAAAAGAAATGCGAGAAAAGGACAACGGGCCCAAGTACGAAGAGTAATCGCATGCAGGCTGCACTGCCAATGTTGTCCTCATCACCCCTGACTGGACCTATTGTGCCAACGCAGGTGATTCAAGAGCCATAGCCTGCATCGATGGAAAAACAGCCTTTGAACTAAGTAAAGATCATAAACCGTAAAATCAAATAGAACTCGATCGTATAACAAAGGCGGGAGGTGTTGTAAATTATGGTAGGGTGAATGGTGGTCTGAATCTCTCCCGAGCCATCGGCGACCTGTAGTATAAAAAGCCTGGGCTTAAGCCAGAGTAGCAGATGATAACTGCCAATCCTGATATAACGAAGGTGAGGACGGAGAGTATAGATTTTATAATAATGGGGTGTGATGGTATATGGTAGGTGAAAAGTAATAGTTAGATGGTGGAATGGGTAAGCAAAAGAATTGCAAAATAGATTTCTAGCCAGGCTATAGTTGAAGAACTGATGGATTAGCTCGTCTCAAAGGACAGTTCTAGTCAGTATGGAATGGATAACATGAGCGCGATTCTGATACGTTTTGACAAGAAGAAATGATGACAGTCTAAACCACATCAATAAAATATCTATAATTATATTGTAACATCACATATGAGGTTGACCAAAAATATCAATCTGTTTTTCTCGCAGTACGTCAAGTTAACCCGCTACACCGGACAGTTCGAAAATGTTGCCAAACTTTAACTCGACAACCCTAAAAAGAAAAATGCACTATCGGTTGATCTCCTCTCGCAAGTAAAGTAGATGTTACATAGCTTGATAGCACTATTCAGGAAATCAACAAACAACCTTCTCTAAGAGCATGTATCTTGAAAAGTAGCGTTGAAGGTCACTTCTGCGCAGGAGCAGATCTTAAGGAAAGACTCGACAAAACAGAAGATTAGATCTAATACATCGTCAATAACTTGAGAAGAATTTTTAATGACCTAAGGCATATTCATTGTCCTGTCTTTTGTCTCATTGATGGCCCAGCGCTCGGAGGAGGTCTTGAGTTAGCTTTGAATGCAGATATCAGAATCGCGACTCTTAGATCAGAAATGGGACTTCCTGAGACTTATTGGAGCTTAATTCCAGGTGGAGGAGGAACTCAAACTTTGGCAAGAACAATAGGAGTTTCGATTGCCAAAGAACTTATATTTACAGGTAGAAGAATCAAAGGTTAAGAAGCTTTGAGACTTGGTCTAGTAAACCACGTAACTAATACTTTCGCTGAGGCAGAGTAGAAAGCCCTGAAGATTGTAGAATAAATGTTAGGAAACTCTCAGATTGCCATAAAGCATGCCAAAAAAGCAATTAACTGGGGTACATAGACAGATTTGAAATCTGGCCTTGAAATCGAACGTTTCAACTATTAGAGAGTTTTACGTACAAATGACAGGAGAGAAGGGTTCAAAGCATTTGCTGAGAAGAGGAAACCAAAATACACAGGCAGTTGATATTATGTGAAAGATAAAGAATCTGATTATCCCTATCTCAAAATCTATTCCAGCAATTTACTCTCTTAATTATCTTGCCAAAGGATTGTTTTTGTGATCAAACTTATAAATTCTAATTTAAATATTGATCGTTAAAAATATACTATGCATACCCAAGAATAGAGGAAAGGGCCAGCCGTGCCCAAAATAGAACCTGTCAAATTTATAGAACGCTCCAATGGCACCATCAGAGGCTACGCAGTCAATACCTACCATGGACTAATCAAAAACTATAACGAAGACAGAGTTTCAATCATCATGAACATCACCAAACCTAACTTCAAAGGCAGATGGCCTCGTTGTAGCTACTTCGGTGTGTTCGACGGACACGGAGGCAACAAGTGTTCCGATTTTCTGAAAGAAAACATGCATAAATATGTAGAGAGTGTTTGATTTAGATCACATAAAATTCGCACTTCCCTCACGAACCTATCTAAGCTCTCAAATTCGGATTCAAAAAAGCCGAGCAATAGTTCTTAGCGTATGCTTAATCTCAAAATCCCGTATAAAGAAGTGGAAGCTGTGCTTTGGTTTTACTTATAATAGACTAAATTTGCTATATAGCCAATGTTGGAGATAGCAGGGCTATTCTCAGTGCCAACCTAGGAAAAAATGTATACCCGATTTCTAAAGATCACAAACCTGACTCAGATACTTAAAGATAAAGAATTTTCAACGCAGGAGGTAAAATTTATCAAAGTGCCATGAAAAGCAAAAATGGTAACACAGTACTTGGACCATACAGAATCTAACCCGGAAAACTATCAGTTTCAAGATCTTTCGGAGATATTGAGGCGAAACTACCCAAATATGATGGAAACCCGAAAGTACTGATCGCCAAACCAGAAATCACCTATTTCTAAATCAACAGTGAAGAACACGATTTCATTATGATGTGTTCAGATGGAGTTTATGATAAACTCAACAATGAAGAAGTAGCGCAATGTTTTTGGGATAACAAAGATAATAGTAAAGAAGAAAAAGATAGATACGAGTTTATTGGAGGAATACCCTCCAAAGTCATTGAGAAGTCTATGGAAAAGATGTCCATGGATAACCTCACCTCACTCATCATTGTTTTCTAAGACCACGGCAGATTTGCACTCCCAACTAAACGAAGTCAAAAAATTGAGAAATAAATTATCAAAAGGCCTCCCTCATCGATTTAAAATGATTTCAAATAAAATCGAAAGAGGATTTTGAATAGTCAGAGTCAGAAGGGAGAATAAAAGTAGACCTTTGGTGGAGTTGTTTCTTCAAAAATACAGCAACCAAATGAAAATATAGACTTTAATAGATAAACAAATAGATAATTCAGAGACATCCGCAAAGACGAACTCAAAGACTTAAACTAAAAAATAGTGAAAAGAAAAAGCTCTTCCAACATCTTTGCAAACATGAACGAAAAAAAGATCTAACCTTTAGTTCATGGATCCCAAAGTCTTGGAAATTCGATCTCTGCAAAGATGTTATTAGCAAGTTCAAAGGCATTCCAAAAGACAAAGACTAAGGAGGTAACAGATAAAATAAATATAAATGATCTGATAAACAAGAAGAAGAGTGTTGATGTGATAAAGAAGTAGAAAGAAGTACTCTGGAAGCAGCTGACTCACAAAAACGGAGAGTTCAAGTAAAAATTAATAAGATTTTGATATCACTTGCATAGCTGTTTATTCTAACATGTATCCTATCATTGGTACTCATCGTAAACGAAGTCCTTATTGCCGAAAAACTCAGGCTTTTTTCTTTAATCTCTCTCATCAATCATCTCCACTTTCTGTTTATCCTTTTCTACCCTCCCTTTCAATTTTTCAGTTTTGAGACCTTTCTTGTAGTTGTCATTGTTGAGTAGTGTTTTGTAATACTTCTACATATCAACAGTGAACTTATGTACCAAAGATCCTTTTTAGTTGAAGGTGTAGCTATTGCTCCAAATTTTGTTGATATGGGCATGGAACTAGCTAGCAGACCGATAGGCTCCACTAGTCAGATTGGACTATATTGTCGATAGATCCATGGGCTCCTTAATGACTTAGAAATAGTTGAGCACCCCATCTCTCTTTGGATCTACTGGTTCCATAAACGGATAAGCACTTTTGTGTTTTTTCAACTGCGTCAAAATATAATTGCACTGTGCGAACTCATCCTCAACGGACATTTCAGCAATCGTAGGTTTTCTGGCTTTAAGAGGCTCTTCTTATAAAAATTTGTCAACTTTTTTTATTCTTATGCGTTTGGTTCTACCTTCAATTTCTTCTGTATTATCGACATTTCCTGATAATTTGGATGTATTCTGGTTTTAGTTGATGATCCCCAATACATCTTCAGGTCCCAGCTTGATTGCTGAGGTCACTACTCCTCCTTTCTTGATGTTTTTGTGCTCAATAAGTGCATATTTTTTAGGTAGAGCATGCTGAATGATCAAAAATTGTTCGTAGGTGAGATTGAAGTCTACAGGCTGCATCTTTTCGAAATGTGATGCTTCGACGTGTTGCATGTCTCCTGATTCTCCATTCATACTGTTCATTTGGATTCTTTTATAAATAATAAATGACTCTTTTATGAGTGTACAAAGTTGTGATGGTTAATTCTTAGTAGTAAAGTATTTGATTTTATCTAAAAATAGTTGACTTTATATTATTATTCAATATAATACAATGTTCGTCAGAAGAGCCTTACGATTTGCTGCTTCCAACAATAAACTAACTACTTCCAAACTCCCTAAAGCTCCCACTCTCCTCTCTGGATAGCTTTAATCTTTCAGACTCGATGGAGAGGCAGCTCGCATCTACGATGGATACAGTTTAGATTAACTATATGGCAACAAAATCGGATTCAAACACTCTCCCGCTGTCCTCGCCGAAATGCACAAGTAAAGCACTCTTAAATCAGAGACACAATCACCTGTATTCTAGTTTTCATCCTCGGCTTCAGCATTATTTTACATCTCAATAAACTCGACAAACAAGCACTCGAAGAGCTTGAGGCAGTTAACGCAGGAAGAGTGAGTCGCCAAGTTACGTTACCTGAAGGTATGAAGAACACCTTGAGACCTGCTTTGACTAGAGACGAAGTTCACTTATGATTATAACTTGGCTCTTAAATATGAAAACTAATTGTCAAAGATGTATAGATCTAATCACAGATCGTTTATTAAGTCATCGATGTTATATTAGAGATGGGTGGACCAATACTGAGGTTGAGCTATTTATTCTGTTTCTTCTTTTTCGCCCACAGTCTACTCAGATTTAGGAGCGGTAGGTGAAGTCTATTTTGTAGGTTATTCGGGTTTGATGGTTAAATTTTATTAGAGCTGCTTTTGTAACTCTTGGAGTAGATCTGGATGTTCGATGTTGACAGGCTATTCAGGTTTTGGTTCGGGTTAGAATACAGCAGGGGGGCATTTCTGAAAGAAAGTTAAATTAGCTGCAATTATATCCTTCATCGCTTTAAAGTTACTTTTTTTTAAAACATTATATAGTGTTTAACGTCCTTCTTCACTAAGCCAGCCAAAGATTTTCGACTATTGAAAGTCTACTTCTCAATAAAACTATCATACAAACTTGAAAACTCAGAACCTAAATAGAGACCGACTTACTTCGAGTGAGTTACTTGATTTTAGTATTCTTTTCACTCAACTATCTCAATTTCACGGCCAAGTTGATGACATGAGCGATATAACCTTTTCTAGACTTGTAGATAGAATCTTTAGTCCTTATTTTTTTATCCTATTCTGTCACCGCATAGATGAAATTCAAGAGCACATTTTAACTGAGAACACTATTGTTTAAGTTGGATCCTTCAGGCTAGCAAAGAGCTATCTCAAGAATCTTAATTATTTCATTGTGCAAGACGTTGTTCATTTGATACTGCTTCATTAAGTTGATGAGAATGGGGAAAAACTATCTCTTTCCGGCCACTGTTTATTTAGCATTCAGCAAATTTTACTTCAACACGTATCTCAATATTTACAGCAATTTAATTCGCCCTCCTCCCAGCTTTGGCCTACTACTATACTCCACCTGCAACTTTTCGCAACTTTTTTCAACGAAAAGTTCTCCAATTTTTTTGAATTCCTTGATGACAGCTGCATCTTCGGGCACAGTAAAGGGGACATTTGTAAGATAAGTGAGTAGTATGGGAGCTTTGTAAACTGAAACACTTTATTATTCACTCATAACATTATTGATGACCTGAGTGATGATCTAAAGTGAAAAGAAACAACTGCTAAGTTCTACTATTTTATTATTGCTCTTCAGATTGGCTGCCACTTTCTAAATTATTTCGCTCACACAGGCTGATAAGTTACTTATCACCTAAATTCATGCAAAGATACATAGATCTCACTTGGCACTGACAACCTAGCCATAAGCTACTTATAAAAGTTTTGTCTTAGTTCCAGAGAGTGCACAGATTCATGTGTTAGTATTTTCACGATCAGCTCTCCAACTGAACGAGATTCAGCATGATTTAAGATTTGATGTATCATCTTTTCCTACAAAACATACTTGAATAACTATTTCAGAGTAGGGGTACTTCGACTGGCTTTTTAGTGAGCAAAAATGATAAAATTTTAGAGACGTATCCTGCAAGTGTATAGTTAACTTATCCACTGAAGTAAGAGAGTAGTTTGATGATAAGTGGTTGTTTTTTCTATTGAATGATCTTTTGAACTTTTTTTGTTATTTTTTTAGTGGTCTTAACTTTATTTTAAACTGGCTTTTTTGGTGCTATCTCTCCTTTCAATTTCTATTATTGTTCTGCTTTAGTTTCCTATTTGGTTTCTAAACTGCCTTTTGTCTCTGCCTAGACATTTCCTTCTGCTTACTTACTCTTTAACTATTCTATCTGTTCAATCTTGTTCAATTCTTACGTAATCTATGCTTTGGGGTGTTATGAGTCATTATTGGCTGGCTATTCGCTTTAGTCCTCGATTTCCTCCTAAACATTTTCGATGATTTTGGTTTAGACTAAGATAGGTCTTTCGGGAAGGAACAGTTCAACAGAGTTGGCATTATTATTCTCCATGCTGAGCAGTTCAGATGCAATTAGGGGATACCTATATTTGAGAAGATTTGAACTTATAGCTTCGCTTTTTATCGTCGACAGGACCCACCACAGTCACGAATTATAAAAGTTACTTAAACCTTTCGTACTTCATGCTTTGTTAGGAAATTATTACAAATCGGCTACTTTGGTATTGCCTGACTTATAGTCACTCACGAACTGTTCTTAATCGAGTAGTCGGGAGAGGGTAATACCGGGTGAGTCGATGAGATCAGCCAGCCCACTAACAGGTTGGTTACGCCATTGGCTGAAGAAAGCATTGAAATTCATCATTTGTCAAACCAAATTTATTATATAGCTGATGCTAAAGATACGTTTACATTTTTTTTATTTACTAACAGATAAAATCTATAACAATAGCAGGTTTCTTTGCGAAAAATAGACATAAATAATTTATGTGTAGCCAAGCTAGTTATAAGAAGTAATAAAATACTACTCCTATAACTGTTAGTTATAAACGACATGATCAACATAAACCATTCTCAACTCACGAAAAATAAAAACCAAATTAATCACACCATCATCGATTATCGCAATGGCAAATACCAAGGAACTATTCAGACTCACACCAGACTACCCCATGGCATTGGGATATTTCTTACCCAAGACTATCACATTGCACTCGGCTCCTGGAAACAAGGAAGAATCGAAGGAGAGTGTCTCATTTTGTATCCCAATGGAAACATCTGCTTTGGCACATTTTCAAGAGGGTAACCTCAAGAAATGTGTTGTTATCAATTCAGCAACGGTAAAATCCTGTACTCATTCACAAGCAGCAGCCAAGATTGCTTGTGTCTCGTGGACAACTACAACAAACTAATAACAGTAGTGCGTATGCATAGAGACAGCCGCAAATAATTTTTCGACAACTTGCAAGAGAAAAAGATGAATAATATCGCGGATGAAATCAAATAAGGAAGGGGAGTGTTTTTCCGCAAAAAGATATAAATTGTGTAGGAAGTCAAGTACGCAAACTAACTATAAAAGTGGATGAAAATCGAAGAGTACTCGAAACAAGTTATCAAGAGCGAGTTTAAAGATTATAAGTCATTCATTAAATTTAATTTTTGCAATCTCTCAGAAACGCAGCTTGAGCTTACACAGAACAAGCAAGAAGTGCAGATTCGTTTCAAGAAGTCATCCATTATCTGCCACATCATCTAGAATCAAACCAACTAAAATATGCTCAGATGCAAACTCTTAGGTTACTATGACTAGAGCAAACGCAAAGTAGAAATTCTAAGAAAGATGGGTCAAGGAATGGATAACAAAGTGTAAGAAATCTGTGAGGAAGAAGTATTCAGTTACACTTCAAAAAGACCAATCTAAGCAAAGCAAAAGCTAATCGATTATTTCAAAAAGTCTACACATTTTGTTAACAGTTACATAAAGTCGAAATAGTTATAAATGATCAGTACTTACTTTGAATCACTCCATGAAATGATTTATAGCTAAATAAGCTCCAAAAAAGCTCAAAATTTGCTCGAACTAGGAAAAACCTCCTTTCCCACCTCTCCCGTAAAAGAAAAATACAATAGATAATCGCGCTATACAAATAATATCGACCCAGTATGCCTCTCTTAGGTCACTAATTAAACACTAGAAAAAATTAAAAGAAAAAATGGCAACAATTATTCAAAAGCCTAAACGATCACCAGAAAGAGTAGTAACACTAACTTACGTGGTGATTATAAATCACCGAATAGATACGAAAAAGCTAACTAATACGCCCCCAAAAGAAGTTACTAAAAATATGGATAGACCAAAGAAAACTACTATTCTCCATAGAAGCAAAGAGGTGGCAAATTTATAGAGAATTCACAAAAAAAGAGGCAGAAAAACTACCTCATGTACGGTGAGGATTTATCACCTTACATGAAAAATCGATTGCTGGAGAATAAAATTAAAGGCTATTAATCACCTTCGAAAGGAAATAAAAGATATACCTATATTACCACCCAAAACAATCCAATAATTGCTGATGATCATGATCAAAGATACTCCAAAAAGAAACTCACTCTCGATCTCGATCATTCCAGGAGTGAATATTTATATAGAGAAGAACAGCAATACTAGCCTATAGACAAAATCTATGAAGATTCTAACAAAAAAAAAGAAAGTATCAAAAAGCTAACCAAAGATTATGAACTAATCAACCAAAAACTTACAGTGTAAAGATAAACCAGAAAAGAATATGAACTAAGTCGTTTAACTCAGAACAAATACAATGTTGAGATGAGTCGCTCTCCAAAAAAATACAGTTATCTACAGTCCCCGATGTATTCTCCGAGTAGCCAGTCGCAGAAAGGTAGGAGACAGTGGAGATGACTACTGCAAATCACTCCTAGCTGGTTTTATAAATTTAATTATTAAATCTAACAATATTTGTATAATTTATATATTGTGGTAAAAATGGCAGGCGAGAAAGTTGTCCCCCCCAAACCTGAAGCACAAAGAAAGAAAGAATAAAGAGATGCTAAACACGCAACTGCTCTCCAAGAATTGAGAGCCAAAAGAAGATAAGCCAACAAAGCCCAAAGAGCACAAGCCATCAAGAGTGCTTAGGAGCATGAGGCCAACTATCAAAAATCAGTCAGAGCCGAAATCGATGCCAGAAGAAACGTACTATTTTATATATTCAGGCTAAGCTTACTGGTCAAATCTACGTACCAGCTCAATCAAGACTTGCATTCGTTGTAAGAATCAGAGGTATTAACAAACTCAACCCAAAAGTCATCAGAATCTTGAGATTGCTCAGACTGAGACAAATCCATAATGGAACCTTTGTCAGAGTTAACAAAGCTTCATCCAACCTCCTCAGAAAAGTTGAGCCATACATCACCTTAGGATATCCTTCAAGAGAAACAATTAGAAAACTCATCCTCAAGAGAGGATACGGAAAGGTAAACAGACAAAGAATCCCTCTCTCATCAAATACCATCGTAGCTGAATCACTTGGAAAGCACGGTATTAATAACGTCGAAGATTTAATCAACGAGATCCACACTGTGGGACCTCACTTCAAGGAAGCCAACAACTTCCTTTGGCCCTTCAAACTTAGAGGACCCAGAGGTGGATTTTCTGGCAAGAGACATCCCTTCCAAAGAAAAGGAGACTGGGGAAACAGAGAGTAATATATCAACCAACTTGTTGCCAAAATGCTCTGATTCTATTTAAATCATCATCAACTATCACTAGCTTTAATCAAATCTTTCAAATGAAGCTATTAATGATAAAGAGTCACATTTTAAATATTGATGGAATCATTGCTCACCAACTGGCACTTTTCCCTTAGCAACTTGTCTAGCTTTTCCTTCCTTCTTAACATCAACTGCCTTCTCAGTAGCGAAGATTTGGATGTGAGCTTGGGAAGAAAGATAGGGACCGATTCTACCGTGGGCTCTGTATGTTCTTCTACGTCCCTTGGCAGCTCTATCAACTTGGACATGATCTATGGTAAGGTTTTTGAGGTTTTTGGCATTGGCGTTTGATTCGAGGTTATTAACAAGTCCCAAAACGACTTTGACTGATTTCTCGGGCCATCTTCCCAAAGTTTTTCCGAACTCAGCGGCTTGTCCGGTTCTACCGATTCCTCCGTAGTGTTTAGTATAGGGGACGCATCTTCTGTGTCTTAGGACGTCCTTGAGATATTGTTTGGCTTTGGCGATGGTGAGACCTTTGACGGCTTTGGCGGTCTCGTAGGTGTTTTTATAATGAACTCTGAGATCTCTAGCTGACGATTTAGCGACTAGGTGAGGTTAGTGTTACCCTTGGAGGTGGATGGATTTCTGGAGTATGTAGTTTTTCCCATAACTATTATAAATTATTATTTTAATATAAATATTACCAATTAATGCCAAAAAATCAAAAAAAAATAAATTAATTGCATTGTGTGAATATTTTTCTCTCTTGAACTATATTCGATTGTGCCAAACGGATTTCACAAACTTTGCCTATATGTTTGTTTGTGGCAACCTTTACAAATTTTGCATATTTAAGAAGTTGCCTCCTTTTTCATGGTCAACAACGTCATGAGTGATAGAGTTGACATGCACGTCAAAGACCTCAATATTAACGAAAATCCAATAAATGCAAGATAAGTAAAATTTTAAACATGCTATTTGTAACATTGTTTAGATGCAGGCTTTGGAGCCACAGAGTTGACAGCGTTTGGAAATTCTGAAGATAGGGTCATTTTACTATAGTTTTAGATAAGTAATCAAATGAATGTTACGAAGATCAATTTTTTTTTATTGTCTAGTTTTTTAAAGTCTCGGCAGGTAATTTGGAAATTTCGCCAGATAATTTCAAAATACCTCCATTTTCGCTCTTAAGATTATTTTTTCCCTATGAAGAACAAAGGTAAGTTTGACGCGATTGGATCAGCTATTAAATTTTTGCGTCTGACTATTGAAGCAATGCCTTTTATGTCGAGCTCAGCTCGTCAAAAGAGTAGAAAACATAATCAGGGGATTTGTTGCATATTTGGCTTGGTAAAGAAATACTAGCTGCACTAGCTGCACTAGCTGCACCGCAGCATTCAGCATAAGTAATAGCGACTGTATTGTGGCCAGAACAAACTCTACCATCTGAACAGCGAATTCTCCAATGGCTATCAAGCTCAAGCTCTATACAATTGATCAAGGCAATAAATGCCGCGAGGATTATGAATTTATTGCTGATCATTAATTTACTATATGAAATGAGCAGGAGATTTCTCAATAAAAATAAATATTTATTATAGATTACTGAATAATCAATTTAATTAAACTGAAATATAAAAAAAGAATTATGAGACAAAATGTAAAAACATCAAACAGAATTGATTATCAAGTGAAATCTTACTCTTAAAGAGTCCTTTATATCTATAATCTTATAACATTTATAAATAGAAACAAAAAAAATTACCTACATTTTTGATTGGTTGAGATTAGTTAGCACAAGTAAAACTAAGATATTTAAATGCACTCTTGTCCATATACTGATCTCAAACATTTAATAATCAAACAAGCAGAAAGTTATCACTTGTATACCCATTTTACAACAGAATGCTTGCTGTGTCGCTATTCAACTTCGGAGGAACACAGATCCACACTCTCGAAAAACCACTCACTGAAGATTCACTCAGCACTCGCTTGTTAAAATACTCTCGAGTCAACTCAATATTTCCGCATTGTCCTTTTATTTTTTAAGCGTTTTTGCTAACCCTCAGGACCACCTTTACTCGCTTTTAGTGTTCACTCAAAGCCACCAGTTGAGAAAAAGTGATTGGATGGATGTCTTCTGGCTAGTTTATTGCTATCAAAAATACAAAAAAATACTGTTAAAATGGTTCCTAGCGAAGTAGAGGGTCATTTTTGAGTATTTGGCTTGATATGTGATTGTTTTTGACGACCAATTGAGCCTTGAAAAGCAAGTCTATAAGATCTGAGAAAGGAAAGAGACCAGTTCCTCCTGCAACAACTATTATTCTACCGGGTTTCGTTGTTTATAGCTCCAAGCCTCTACCTCTCGGTATACTGATTTTGACTGAAGTGTTCAGAAAATCGACTGACTTGAGTGCTCTGGTGAGTTTTCCAGTGTTGTATACTTTGAGCATGATGGGTATATACGAATCTTCTGTAATATCTTATGTATTTTCTTTGAGATGTTATCTGACATCATATTAACTATTGTTTTGTAGTATTTTGGGCAATTCAGTTTCCACTTTTGGTTTCTTTTTATTTGCAATTTTTTTTATCAAACTAT
>Ga0194117_10003314_pt1 | contig 16297 bp, 23 predicted proteins | sample TA2MahsurfametaG_FD_160579 | JGI IMG/M metagenome (GOLD analysis project Ga0194117, IMG submission 160579) | Freshwater microbial communities from Lake Tanganyika, Tanzania - TA2015009 Mahale N1 surface | ecosystem: Environmental > Aquatic > Freshwater > Lake | place: Tanzania: Lake Tanganyika...
CAGGTCAAGCGGCGTTATACACGGCACAAATGTCGCCGTATAACACCCGGCTCACCGTGGCCGCACAAGAGCTTGCCGCGATGCAGGCTCCTTATCTGGGCGCTGAAGCCGCTCAGCAGCAAGTTCTCGGTCAAAGCCAATACGATATTTTTGACGCGGCTCGTCAGAAAGATCTTGCAGAATCCAATTTGCGGCTCGGTATTGCTCAGGCATACAGCCTTGGTGCTGCTGATGTCCTGACAAAAGAGGCGCAAAACAAACAAGCACTAGAATTACTGGGTGCTGGTACTCAAGCTGAGATCGCTAAGAGTTACACGCAAGCCGTGGCCGGACTACAAAATACCATTCTGGGTGGTGAAAAAGAGCTTCAACTTCCGACTGCCACTGGGTTAGCTGGTGCTGGCCTTGGATCGTTGCAGGCTAAAAATCAGCTTGCTCAGAACCTCGGTACTACCAACCTGAATCTGCGTACTATGGAAGCCGATACGCAGAACAAGTTGGCACTCCAGCGCGGCGAGGTCGAAGGGCAGTTGGCGCTTAAGCGTTTCGCGGCTGGCTTAGCTAACGCTACGCACGGAGCCTTAGCGTGATCAAATCGACAATAGGTGATTCGACCACGGTCGCCTCGTGGTTGGATTCGCTTGAAAAATCACAGAAAGATGCTTTTGTGTTTTATGCAAAAAATGCAACTAGCGAAGTAGAAGCTTACATGTATGCCCGGTTTTTAAATCCGGGTTATGCAGGCAGCATCTCCGATCTAACCGCGTGGGTTCAAGAGAAATACCCCAAAGAGGATTTGCGTAAAGTTCTTCTTCGGGAGATTGATGATCTTCAAGTGGATATTAAAAACATCCGCGACATGACCCTAACCGGCATGTTGGATCACGCCACGGCGGCAACAAAAATCGCTGCTTTACAAAAAGAACTTCGGTCGCACATTATGACTGTGCGCCAGATCAGTGACGGTCTCGATCGACGCGGACTCCTCCTGGCCGGGGCTGACCGGTGTTTACGGGAACTTGTAAACACGTTTGACGGTCAGCCTTCTTTCCAGGCGCTGCTCGAGGATTCGTCCCTGTTGGTGTGGTCGACCCTCGAGCGTGAAGAGAAGTCTTAAGCGACTTCGGTCAGTTTGCTGGTGATTGATTTGAGCGGGCAACGGAAAATTCCGTTAAACGCATCGTTGACTCCGAGAGCCATCACCAGCTGCTGATCTTCCACGTAAGCACCGAACGGCAGGATGCAAGCTGGTTGGAACGACACGGGATGTCCGTATTCGTTTGTCCAGCAAATCAGCCGATCTTCCAGAGAACCTGAGAACAAAGGTTCTTTAATGACGTGCGTGATTTTGCTGAACTGCTTATCGAGCACGTAAGCGCTCAAGTGATACAGCAGATACATACTGCCGTCGTCCCTGCGCTCCATGTGTTTCCAGTGATAAAACACCAGATAACCCGAGCCAATGTCGATCGGGGGCAGTGAGTTGAAGGTTGCCGTTTCGCCAGTGATTTCGTTTAAAACGTCACTGTTGATCTCGATAGCGGGACCCCTTTCACATTCGATTTTGATCGGACGCGTGGAGTACAGGCAACGCAACTCGTCGTAATGCGTAAAGAAACACCAGTTTTTCTCGGTTTTACCCTTGACCCGGTTTTCTCCGATCGGAGGGATCGCAGCACTAACAGCTTCGAGCTGTTCGTTGATGTGACAAACGATGACCTTGGGCTGATCGAAGAATTTCAGACCCCCTTTGTCGTATTTGCTGGCGTAGGAGGAGGCGACGAACTGTACATACATTTCGCCGTCCGGACCTTCGAATAGCCGTGGGTCTTCGTAGCTCAGGCGATGTTTACCGGGACGAAGAAGTTTGGCGCCCAGAATGGTGCTGTCATCACCCAGCACACCGATGTAAATATCGGTCGGGGTGTTGTTCATGTAGAAGTACTTCATGTCCCACCGGAATGCAAAAGCTTCCGGTTGTGACCGCCACGCGATATACGTGGTGCCCTTGTGACGCAGGATGCTGGGACTGAAGTTGGCGACCGAGTGTTCCGGGTTGCCGCGTGAGATTCGAGTGAAGCGACCGTTTAGTTTTTCCGCCTGTGTATATACGTCAGATATATCCCCCATCTCGGTTTTAATCGGATGAACCACGTAGTTGTGAGCGTGGTAGTAGCGGAGGCTTTGCATGATCAGTTCAACAGATCGGTAACGGCTTGTGAGAAACCTGCGGCCACGGATTCCCAGCGATACTCAGGACGTTGAGTTACCGCGAAACAACAGTCGGCAACTTCCTTGTACAGATCTTTGTTGTTGTACAAGTCGGTGAGCAGACCCGCCGCGTGGTTGATGTCGATCAGACCACGTTCGACACCCAGGTCTTTGTCGATAATCCAAGTTGCCACGTCGATCAGCAACCCAGCTTCGTCCCAAATGTCGAGACAAGATGTATGACAAGGCACCACCTGCGGTTTGCGGCAGCTGGCGTGCTCGAAACTTACAAGTCCCCAACCCTCACCGTTTGTGGTGTTTAGGCCAACGTCACAGGCGTTATAGATTTTATTAAGGAGCTCGTCCGGCGGCGCAGCGATGTAGTTGATGTCAGTCGAAGTCAGCACCAAACGGTTTGTTGGTTCGACACCCACCAGTTTCATCTCCCGCTCGAACAGGGGGATAACATCCCAGCCCATGTCTTTAGCCCCCATATGGAGGTAGAGCATGGTGTCGGGTTTGTCTTTAGCGAACTGGGCAAACGCTTTGATCGTTAAATCGATCTGTTTGCGGGGTTGATTTCGGTTGGCGTTAAGAACGATAAATTTGTCGTTCGGGAGCCCTAAGGCTTTGCGGGCTTCTTCTTGTGGGATTGGGTTGAATTTGGATAAGTCAACCCCATGAGGGAGAACGCCCAGGCGACTAGGAGAGATGCCATGTTCAAGAATTCTGTTTGCTTGGGGGATGGTAAATGTGATTGCAAGATCCCAGTGCGGGATGTTGCGCAGCATATCAACGGGATACCGGTTGCTGTCGGTAGGGAAATATGCTAAAAATTTGAAATTATATTTTTGCTTAAGGAAGTGGATGCGTTCCCAGACCTGATTGAGGATCCAGATGTCATTTAAACAGATAAAAACGTCAGGTTTTTCTTTTTCAAAGATTTCGATCAGGCGCGGTAGCCCGAACCGATCTGCACAATGCAGATTTGATGCAGGATAAATTTTGTATGGATATTTATGCGGATCGCCGTTGTAGTTGATTCCAACGACGGCAACTTCATGATCTTTACAAAGATGCTCCAGAACACTGTGTGTTACACGACCAAATCCAGTGTTCGAACAAGCGTCTCCGTACCAAAGAACTTTTGACACTCTGAATCAAATTCGAGATAGAGTTAATATAGCAATACTGTCAACTTAGTGATATGCCGAGCCGCGAAACTTTCGCTTACAGACGCGGTGCACAACTGCGTGCGGTTCGTGCTACTGAGCAAACTCCAGATGCTTTAGATTCGATTTACGGGCGTGCAGCAAATGACTTCCACACGTTTTGCACCATTCTCGATAAAGCCCCAGCAAAACACATGCTGGAGTGGCATCGTCACCTGATCACAAATGAATCAAATAAATACCTGCTTGATATTGCAGGCCCCAACTTGGACATTTTGGCACCTCGTGGCAGCGCGAAGTCCACGGTGCTAAACATGTTTACCGCATGGATTATCGGGCGCCACACTACAGCTAAACGTCCGCTTCAGATTATTTACTGCTCATACAACATCGCCACAGCTATCCCTAAAAGCCGAATCATCAAACAGATTATTGACTCGCCTGAATACAGAAAGGTTTTCCCCAAAGTCCAGTTGCGATCAGGAATGCAGTCGGATATCGGCTGGTCGATCGATTTTGATTACGCCGGAATCCCGCGTCTTGGTGATGAAGAATTTACCTTGCGTGCAGCTGGTCTGCGGGGCTCGATTACTTCAAAACGCGCCCACCTTGTGATTGTGGATGACCCCATCAAGTCCAGCGCTGACATTAAAAACCCGGCGATCCGGGACGAGATGAACAACAACTGGTCGTCGGTTATCAGCCCGATTATTTTTGAAGGTGGTCGAGCCATTTGCTTGGGCACCCGATTTCATCCGCTCGACATTCATAAAACGATATTTGTCCCCGAGAAAGGGTGGAAACAGGTAACGCAGGAAGCTATTACATATGGTGATCAGGGTGAGCCTGTAAGTTACTGGCCTGAGCAGTGGTCGGCGGAGTACTTGCTGGAACAAAAAGAACTAGATCCTGTCGCTTTTGCATATCAGTATCAGCAGCAACCGGTGATGACTACGGATCTGGTTGTGTCACCTGACCTGTTAGTCAAAGGGGAAGTCGTCACGGAGTTCGACAGCCTCGCTGTGGGCATTGACCTGTCCGCCAGCAAGAACGAAACCAGTGACTACACGGCTTTTGTGCTCGGTGGCAGGCTGAAGGACAAGTATTACATCATCGACGCGCACCAGTGCCGATCCATCGGAAACCTCGAAAAAATCGACATGCTGTGCGACATGTTGTTGGAATGGGGCATACTGCAGAATATCGACGGCACATTTTTACCGACTTATTCGACGATCACGCTTGTGGTCGAGTCGGTGGCATACCAGGCTTCACTGGCAGCTGACTTGCGCCGGGTGCTGATTAACGAGCGAGAACTCGGGAACCTAAATATTCACGAAGTTAAAGGATTCAGGGGCGACAAGATCGCACGCTTCCGTGGGACACTCGGTCTGCTTGAGAACAAAAAGGTGGTGTTTAATAAATACCGTAAGTTCGATGCGCTGTTTGATCAGCTGATCAACGTCGGAGCCACGGCGCATGATGACTTGTTAGACGCCTACACCTGGCTTGTGACTTACCTGCAGAGAAGGGGAAGTTTTTCGATCGAATACTGATTTTTAGCGTGGGGGTACGTAAAGTCAAAAAGGTTTCTCGGGCATCCGAGCCGGACATGAACGAAAAAATTTGGGTCGCTATAACTGCTCATAAACCGCTGAATAGATTAAATAGTTTGATCAATGTTTTAAATGAATATTTACGGTATCCCTTTCAAATCGCTGTTAGGATTTACATTGATTACGACAGCCAAAACGACGTTGAGCTGCTCGAAAATCTACTTGAACCGTACAAAAAGTTAGACGCCCAAGTAGTTGTAGCTGCGCCAGGTTACGAAAATTGGTATCTAACTTGGGCTCATAAGACAGATCTCGCACTTGAGATTCTGAATCGTCGCGCAGATTTTTATATTTATCAAGAAAATGACATGGTTATTACCCTTGAGAATTTTTTGTATTGGCGTAAATGGCGTCCGGTTTTAGGTCGCCGTGGCTTAGAGCCTGGGTTTATAAGGTACGAAAAGCACGAAGGATTAAAAGTACCTTTTGATAATCACTACATTTATTCGCTGACGCGTGAAACTCCAAATGTCTGGTCGGATGTTGGATATAGAGTTCCGAAAATTTTGGTTGTTGATTACGACATTGACTTTTTTGTTCAGGTGGCCAACCCTTATTACGGGGCGATGATTCTTAATCAGGAAGATGGAGATAAATATGTAAGGTCAGATAGCTACGACCCCGAAAAAAGTTATCAGAAAGTCGGTATTCGAAACTGGCCGATAGCGGATCGAAGTTCTATGGGTTTGGCTTTTGAGGAAATCCCTCTGGGCCTGGAGCATCGACGGTGCGTTCCTTTAGTCAGAGAAAACGGAGTTTATGTGCCCCACACAGTTGGTTTGATACATCACGACGACTCAAAATATGCGCCTGAATTGGCTGCCACACCTACCGGAGTTTTAGACTGTAAACAGATGTTTACCCTGGTTTAGCTGTGGTCCCTCGTGGAGCGCATTATGTTGAAGTTTGTTACTGCTTAGATAAGAAAAACTGTTGTCAAATTGTCCATAGAGAGGATGCTTATAGACTGCGTAAATATGTCGACAAAGAAAATGGAACAATTTACAAATTTGAACCAAAGTGAAAATCCCGTTAAGCCGGATTATTATCGGCGGAATGGTTTGGAGTGCTATGACGTACAACTAGCTTCTATGGGGCTCGTAAAGTACCAAGGTTATCTCGAAGGATGCGCACAGAAATATTTATGGCGTTGGGAACAAAAAAACGGAAAACAAGATCTTGAAAAAGCCGTAGAGTATTTGGCTAAACTGATAGAAACACTCGATTAAAATGGACGTTAGAGCTTTTGGTAGTGTTTATGGACAATCTGCAACCCTTCCGTATGCAAGTGGCTGTCTAATTAGCGCTAGCGGCACGTCGACAAACTTCCCATCCTGCCGTGGTTTTTATGTTGTCGATGGTGGCGACAATAATAATCTGCAGGTTATTTTTTCGGATTCTCCTGGACGTTCGGTAACTTTGACTAAAATTAAAGCAGGGCAGGTTCTGCCTTTTTCAATAACCACGGTCAGTGGTGCAGCTACAACGGTCGGTAGTGTTCTGCTTCTTTACTGATGGCTGAAGTCGCTAAAAAACGAGACCCCGAAAAATGGGCTCAAGCTAAAGCTCGGGCACGTAAAAAGCTCGGCGGTCACAGCGCTCGGGCTATGCAGCTCGCGACTAAATACTATAAAGAGATGGGGGGCCGTTACGAGGGTAAAAAATCCTCGGAAAACCGTTTAAGTAAATGGTCTAAAGAGGATTGGCAGACTCGCGAACAGTATGAAAAGAAAGACTGATGTTAACTGAATCTAAACCACTACAACCCAAGGTTTTTCTTGAGAAAAAGCTGACGGCTGTGTCCGATAGCTGCCCCACGGCGACTGTGGACATTGAAGAGAACGTAAAAAATCGAAATTGGACGATTGAAAAGTTTAAATATGGTCCTTTAAACCCTGATTTTCCTGATCCAGGCTTCTGGGAAGACAAAGCTGAGCTTTGGAACACGGATTTAGAGCACGCTATGAGCGCTCGGTGCGGAAACTGCGCAGCTTTTGATCAATCTGAAAAGGTTTTGGGGTGCATTGTTGAGGGGATTAACGAAAAACAGGCTGCAGATCCTTTAGACGTTCTGGATTTGGCAGATTTGGGTTACTGCCAGCTGTTTAAATTTAAATGTGCCGCGAAACGCAGTTGTGACGCGTGGCTTCACGGAGGTCCGATCACCTGATGGCTGATTTAGCTCGCGAAAAAGGTCGCACCGAACGGTATTTGCCTCGTGCTGCTTGGGCTCAAATGACAGCGGAAGAGCGGCGTGCCACGGATGAGAAGAAAAAACGCGCTACGGCAGGCAACAAACCGGTAAATACACAAGTCCCGAATACAGAAAAAGCTAAAGAAGCGCGTCGCCGCGCAAGCAAGTATCTTAGTAATAAAGAAAAGTAAATTTATGGATTACTTCGCCCGCAGCTCTAACTTTTTTACTAACGCTTTGAACGCTCAAGAGCGGGCTGCACGGGCTCAGACTCAAGCTCAACGTCCAGACATGGAGTCTGATCAATATTCTTCTCAGCTTGATCAGTTAGCGAGTCAAGGTCCGATCCCCCCGCAGTATGGTTTTTACGGCGTGGAGGATGAAGGCGAAAACCACACCGGTACGGTGCCTTTAGATATCAAAGAAGATCTTTTAAATCGAGCCAAAGCTAAAAAACGTGAGACGAACGGATCTTTAAGACTTTTGGCCGGCGGCGGTATTTTCCAAGGAAGAGGTTAATATACTGCTAGCTTTTTTAGCTGGCATGTTCTTCGATTGTTTTATGTATTTCGATGAGGCGGAGCTGCTTGAGCTCCGTATCGAAATGCTGAAGGATATTGTAGACGGTTTTATTGTCACAGACGCAGATCGTACGTTTAAAGGCGATAAAAAAGAGTTTACGTGCCTTGAGACAATTCGAAAACTTGGGCTCCCAGAAGAGAAGATTCAAGTCCTTCACGTAGAGCTGCCGTCTCCGGACGTTCACCCAAACCCGTGGGTACGTGAATATGCGCAGAGGGATGCGTTAGCCGTGGGTATGAGGATGTGCCCTCCGGATTCAGTCTTTTTCTTTAGTGATGTCGATGAAATCCCGAAGCCTGAAGCTCTGCTGGAAGCATTAAAAATCGCTATAGAGAATCCAGAACGTTGTGTTCGGCTGTCGATGCCGATGTTTTATGGTCGAGGTGATTTACGGGTGATTGATCCAAAAGGAGACCCCACCAAACCTCCGACGAACTGGACCTGCGGCACAGTTGTGTTGTTCGATCAGCTGAACGAGACCCCTTCTCAGATTCGGATGAAGGATAACGGTTTAGTTTTTGGCGATTGTGACGCGGGTTGGCATTTTTCGTGGATGGGCGATGCTGCGCGGATGAAACGCAAGTTGACTTCTTTTTCGCATTGTTACGATGTAATTCCTAACGCCCACGCTCCCGCAGATAGTCAAGAAATGCTTGATTTCTTGGATGCGTATAAAGCTAAAGCGGGAAGTACTGATCCTTTGGGGCGGTGTGATCACATTCTGCAGGAATATCCTCATGAACTATTACCCGAAGAGTTGTTTAAACTGGAAAGAGTAAAACAGTACCTCCTTCCTGATTATGTCTGACAAAATGCCTGCTGCCCTCCGAGAGCATTTTGAGAAAAAGGAGGAGGCTAAGGAAGGTCAAGAGCATGGCGATAAGATGAAGAAGCGGGGTGAAGCTCTTCGTAAGGCTAAAAAGGCTAAGGCTAAGCGTGAAGCTGAAAAAGCAGCCAAGCGCTGACTTTTTTTAAAAAACTGGGGTTCTAATGGCGGACACACTCGGCGTTAAACAACGCTTTAATGAAATCTTAGAGGCCGCCCGCAATCAGACTAAGGGGAATCAGGCGGCCACTATGGTTGTCCTGAGTCATCTGCAGCAAATGACGCTGTTGATGATAAAAAAGGGTCTGTTTTTTTACTGTGAGCAGGACACTTTTCGTGCTCGTGCCAAGTTTATAAACAGTCTGTTAGAGCTGAATAAGATTGATATCCGCTTTCCATCGATTATTCGTAATTTTTTAATCGATGGTTGTGGTCTTTTTTACTTTCGCCCGGATCCAAAACTTAAATATCAGATCTATTTCTTTCCGAAAGATCAGTATCGGGTTTACCACGACGTAAACGGCAGCCTTAATGAGGTTGTTCTTATTTACAGCTATAACGTTCGCAACTCTTCGGTTGGTTTACCTGGGGATAGCTACGGTCTGAATAAAAGATACGTCCGGATCTCGATTACCGAGGAGACGATTTCTGAATACGAAGCAAATACCGAACTTAGTTTTGAACTAGAGCCTGGTGCGGTCTTATCTCCTAAAAGTTCACGACCCAACACTCTAGGTTTTATCCCGGCAGTCGAGGTTTTAAACAAGCCGAACTCCAGTGGCACTGAAGGGGAGGGGGATTTTGATCCTTTCATGGAGCAAATTGTGCTTCACGATCAGATGATGCGGAATATTGCCAAAAATATTGAGTTTTTTGGTAATCCGACTCTCATCAGCTCTCGTCCTCGTTCCGATTTGGTGGAGGCTGCTGATGCTGACCGTACTTTCCGTCCGACTATTAGTAGCCAAAGCGGTTTTGGCGGTCGGGACACTCCTTCAACCCGAGTTTCTGAACCTTTTGGCGCTAATTCCTCTATAGGCGGTCTTCGTGTTCCGCGAATTATTGCGAACGTAGAGCCCAATGACCGTGTGGGCTACATGTCGCCCGATCCCATTAATGGGGATATGAATCGTTATGCCTTATTGCTGCGCGAAGAGATTCGCACTGCTTTAGGTGGTGTTGACGAAATTTCAATTTCTGCTGGCGCTACAGCTACGGAAATTAAAGGTCTTATGGGTCGTGCTCAGGCTACAGCTTTAAGAAAAAATAAAAGTTTTCTTACTTACGGTTTCTGCCGTTTGCTCGAGATGATTATTTATCATCAAGAGCAAGTTTTCCGTGAAAGCTTTATCGCCGTCACAGGCTTAAAAGAACCTAAAGCTCCGGAAGAGAAAAACGTTGACACCGAACGCGCATATTCGCAAGCGTTAAATAAGTTTGAATCCACGGTTACCGTTGCGATTCAAGATGCACTAAACGCAAATAATATTCCTCCGGGTGTTTATGGATTACCTCCGGATGGCGATCGCCAAGTTTCTTATCGTTTCCAAGGCGATGTTTATGAGGACACCGCTTACGACATTAACCAAAAGTCTATTGTCGTTAGAAACCTTCAAGAACTAGGTGTAGACAGCGTGGAAGCGCTGAAGTATCTTTTCCCCGATAAAACGGATGCAGAACGAGCCGAAATGTTGAAGGGATTTCCCTTCAGAATGGTTCAACAAACACAGAGCGCTTTTCAACAATTTTTAGTATTATTAACTCAGATGTTGCAAACGCCGCATCCTTTATCACCGGATCAGCCTCTCGGGGCCGACCCGCGTTTAAACCTAACGCCCCTGTTATACAGGACGTTTGACCACCTTGCGCAAGAACTGACTTACTCGGGCAGCTATGAGCCAGCAGATCCCAGCTTCGACCCCGAGCCCGGTCTCCCCGGCGGTAGCAGCCCCTCAGGCGGCGCCCTCGGATCAGGGCTCAACCGCCTACCCGCAATGGGTAGCCTCTACCCAGGGGGTGCCTTCGGCAGTTACAGCCCAAGTGCCGTTGCCGGCAACACTCCCTTCGGCCCCTTCTACCAGCAACCAGTCCAGCCAGTATCCGTCAACGTCCTCCCCGTCGAATCCGTGGGAAGCGGCAATGAGCAGCCTGGAACGGGTGGTTTCACGAATCTCCCCGTCCCCCAGCCAGGCAGCACAGTATCCGCAGTACCAAACGGCGGCGCTGGATACTCAACAGTTCAGTCAGAATTTACAGGCCCAACCCTGGCAGTTCCAAGCCCCTACGGCTCCGCTGACCTTATCCAACAACGGATATACAACCCAGACTTCTTATCCGACTTCTACGGAGCAACAGCAGCAAGCCCCCGCCCTCAGCGAGGCAAGCGCCGCCGTAGTTAATCACTTCGGTATTGAAGCTCCTGCGGTTCTGAATCAGTACGCCACTACGCTGGAGGATGCTCTGATCCAACAGGATCAAGCTCTTAACAACATTACCGGCCGTGCGCAGGCCATGGAGATCATCCTGACTGATCCCGATCAGCTGGCTGATTACACTAACCGCTTCTTCACCGAAGTGTATCCCGTGGACATCGATCAACAGCCCGTTCAGCTTGAGACTACTTATCAGCCTCAGTACGATCAAATGCCCGCTGTGCCCGCCGCTTCTAGCGCTGCCGGTCGCCGTGTGGATCCCAACAGCCAGTGGGAAGGCTTCAGCCAGACCATGAACCAGGCTCCTGATCAAGCTTGGCGTTATCTGTCGCAGATGTCCCCCGAAGCTATCCGCAGCAAAATGCTGTTTATGGATGCCGGTTAATTTTTAGCTGATTGAACAGGAGAGCCTCGTTTCGGGGCTCTTTTTTTGTCTAAAATGTTAAAAAAGGTCACTTTATGCCTTTCGCTAGTGATGCACAGCGTCGCAAATTCTATGCGATGGCTGAACGAGGTGAAATTTCTAAAGAAAAAGTTGCTGAATACGAAAAAGAGACTCACGGAGACCTTCCGGAGCGGGTGAAAGCAAAACGCAAGGCTAAGAAGTACACTGAGTCTAAGAACAAATAAAAAAATGCCTAACCCCATCGGTCGTAAGCGCATTCCCTCTGCATCTTCTGAGGTTGACGCCTTGAAAAAGGAGCTAGAAGCTCTCAAAGCGATGTACATTCAGGATATGGCCAACATCAGCGCTGATATTCAAACTTTGGGGTCTCAAACTCAGGGTTCTGAAGCATCCACTGAAGGTTGAGAAGTTTTTAAAAACTTATACTGGGTACAGCTGAGCCACTCTCGTGGTCTATACCCCTCTTTTTAATTACAAATACGATTCTGGGCCTCATCAGATCCAAACCGGACCTGATCACGAAGCATTTCGTGTTGTAAGTTCAGGCATCGTTGATATTGGAGCGGATTATGGTCGCGTTGTCGCCGGTCCCCCCAATAGTGGTATTTACAGAACTGACGCTTGGCGTGCAGTTCCCCCAGCAGTCTCGGGTTTTTGGACAAATTATCAACACGTTGATTATGAACCCAGCGGCGTTTTTCTAAGTGCTTATGAGGGGTATAGGCCATTAGGTGTTAGCACAATTGCTAACGCTAAAGTCCAAACTTCTTATGGTCCTCAGTGGGGTGTCCGTGATACGGGCAAATACACCTATTTCAACGGTGCCGCTCCGTCAAATCAGTCCTACAACCCGTATAACACTCCTGACGGTAACACAGCAGCTGAGGGTTACACCGGAGGCCAATCGTTACAACAACGGTATGCCACTACCCTTCTCACGAACCCCACAAACGACACATCCGGTTCAAGAGCAGCGTGGGTTTATAACCCTCCTGTTTACTGCCAGACATTTACTGAAACTGTGCGGAGCGAAGCGCCTGGTCTAATGTCCACGCCTCTACGTTACATATATAGAGGTCGTGCTGGTAATTATGTGTCAAATTACGGCTCTATTTACCATCAACTACCTGAGGGTGTTCGGTCTATGGTTCGCACCTATAGCGCTTCTGTTAATTCAAGTAATCAAAAAAAGTAAAACGCTAAAAACGCAACAATTAATCTGTTGTTAGGTGTTTAGATAGTTATATTAAGTATGTAGTTCTTCGGAGGTTGACGCTTTGTTCGTCGACAATGATTTTCCGAAGCTGCTCGGTGCGGAGTTATACCGTCCCCATCCTGCGTATGTCGTAGAGATGGCTGCTGAGCCGGTTGTTGTTCACGATTTTTCAAAACAACCCGGTCAGACCGTTCAGCTCGATCGTTATCGTTTCTTTGGCAACCCCGGCTCGAAAGAGTCTCGGGAACGCACCGCTGAGCAGACCATCGGCACTGCTAACAGCCGGAACATTGTCAAGGACAAAGTGCTCGTGACTCTCCGCGAGTACACCGGTCCCGCCGACCCGAGTGACCCCACTCAGCCCAGCACCTTTAAGATTGCTCGCGAGACTCTAATCACCGCGCAGCGTCTTTTGCTGGACACCGGCAATTTGACTTCTTTCCACCAGTCCATCGGTTCGTTAACTCTGCTCGACGATTATCGTCGTTGGCGCGACCGGGTGTTCATCAACGAACTCCTGAAAGCCGTTTCTAAGGGTCAATCTTCCGATAGCCAAGGTGGTTACTACTACCCCGGTAACCTGGCCGTCGGTTCACTGACGTATGCCAACGCCGAGCAAGCTAAATTTGATGTTAAGGACGACCTGCTCCGTGTGGTGAAGAGCCTGCGTAAGCGGAACGTTCCTACCTACCAGGACGGTTTCTATCGCTGCGTTTGCGATCCGACCTTCCTGATGCACCTGCGTCAGAACAGCGACTTCCGCGAAGTTGCTCGTTATCCCGGCAACGGTCAGATCAACCCCCTGATGTCCGCGATGCAGCCCAACGCTGCCATCTACATGGGTCAGGGCTTCGGTCAAGCCACCTTCGTGGCTGGTGAACCGATCATGCCGACCGGCTTCGTATTCGAAGGTGTTCGCTTCTTCGAATCCACGAACATGCCGACTCAGAACGCTACCGCCACCATCGGTGGTACTGCGGCCTCCTACGAGACCGCTATCGGTATGTTCTTCGGTCCCCAATCTGTTGGTGTGGGCATTGGCGGTAACAACGCTCAAGTGCTTCTCAACAACAACGACGATTTCAGCCGTTTTATCATGATGATTTGGAGCCTGTACGCAGGTTTCGAACTTCTGAATGCTGACTTCGCCACCATCGCATACTCCTTTAACGCCTGAGGAGGTAACTAACGATGGCCATTAACTCTAACCAGATCTCCGTTTCCAAGATCTATCCTGGAAACTACACCAACGTTCTTCGTTTCTGGAACGAAGAAAAGTCCGTTACTTATTTGAATGAGAACGGCACCAGCGAGACCCTCACCAACCAACCCGTTGGCGGTCCTGTTGGCGTGGTATTTAGGCCCGGCTGGATTGCTCAGCAAGCCATTGGCTATGTTGACCTGTCCTACCAGGCTGCGGGCACCACCAACCAGCTCGAGTACTACACTCAGGCGTATTCCTCTGGTCTGAACAGTGCTAACGCTGCCTTTGTGAACGGCAACGTTATTATTCCGTCTCCCGACTACCACAAGGATATTCGGGCCGACATCACTACCGGTATCAGCGTGCCTGTGGGCGCGTATGTGTATCGTGCCTCCCTCCGTCTGGACGGTGGCGACGTAGTGTCTAGCGGTGTGGGCGGTGGCGCTGCGGTGCCACACCTGGGTCTTGGCCCCGCTGTCGGCGTGGGTCTGACCGCTACCCCCAGCGCTAGCGGCTTCTTCGCTCTGATCAGCGGCACCAACAGCCGCATTGAGAACGGCACCTTCAACTCCTCGAACGCTTGGGATTCTTCCAAGATGCACGTGGTAACGAGTGCCACCACCTACAAGCTGTTCACCGTGGGCAACCTCGGCGGCGCAGCTGCTTCGGGTCTGGCTCAAGCCTCCGGTGTATACGATCCTCGTGCCACCAACGGCAAGCTGAACGGTAAGGACAAAGCCCTCGCTATCTGCGAAGTGTGCTGGCTCGTTCCCGATCAGGCTCCCGAGCGTAGCGATCTGGCTCTCCAGCCCGCCGGCGTGGTGGAGTCCAGCATCTACACCAGCACCGTTCCCTCCTGATAAAGGTCGGACACTCCAGCCCCCTCTTCGGAGGGGCTTTTTTTATGCGTAGTGCTCGGTGTTGTCTTCTATATAGACCTTCAAATTCTTTAAGGCTTGTTCGAGAAGGAGCTTTTCCTCTTCAGTCAATTCAGTGTCTTCAAAATCATCGTCATTTGTTTTAGTTGGAGCATCTGTCATTAATTTTACCGGCTTAGATAATCGACAAGCTGACGATAGCGCTCATTTACATCCATCGAAAACCTTTGTTTTGATGTTTGCGGATCTACTCGATCAACAATCGACCGTGCATAAGCTTCAGTGTTTACATAATCTGCTATCTCTGCTGCTCGCCGAAGCTCCGTGGGGTCTTCGTACATCGCACCCATAGCCACATAAGGCAACATACCACTTGTAACCAAAGGGTCTAACCCACTTTTCACAGAGTTGAACGATTCTGTAAAAATTTTCTTCGGTTTTCTTTCGCTAGCTTCTTTTGCACGCTTGGCAGCTAAATAACGCAATGCTTCAGGCGCTACGTTGGAAACTCCAAATGGATCTACCACGTTGGTTAGCATTCCTGTTACTCCCACGGGTATTGAGCGAGCTAAAGCACGTACCGGTGCTATTCCTGCCTGTACTTGATCTCTGTATTCATTAAAAGTGTTGTAGATATCACCAGCGAACGGTATAAAACGTAAAACTTGGCCAGCAAATCTACGTACAGGCATTTTTCGTACTAGCTCTGTTGACAGTTTAATGTAAAATTGTCCCAGATTCTGTTCACATGATGACTGCCACTCAAGTCAAGGAATTCACCTTTACCCCGAATGGGGTGAAAATTGAAATTTTAAGCGAGCACGATGAAGGCGAATACAAAATGGTACGATCGCTGACGACCGGTAAGGTTTTCTTTGCTTACAAAAATCAGATTGAGGAAACTCTGAAAGAAGAAGAGATCGAGGAGAAGCCCTCAAAACAACGCCGTGGGCGACAGATCCTTAAACCCGAAGTGCCTGCATATAATCGCGTCAATATTAATAGCGCAACTCCTCAACTCTTAACTCAAGTTCTTAAAGGGGTTGGGCTTAAGACGGCAACCGAGATCAAAGAGCTTCAGCAGTCTTTACCTGGCGAGCGTTTCACAAAACTGGATCAACTCCGCTCGATTGCCCGCGTAGATTGGGATTCCGTGCTTGAAGGTGACACGGTTTACGTTGAGTGATTGAAATTTAACAATAAAATAAAGCGATAGAATACGTTTATCGCTTGTGGGTGGATCGTGGCTCAATTATCTACACAAGAACTTGAGCAGATTCAGAGTTATCTAGCTCAGCAGGGTGTTGTATTTCAACCTGATACAACCGACGCTACTAAACGCGAGGTTGTATATGCTGCGATTAACCAGTTATCTAGGAATCCTGCACAGGTTTTTGGTTACCGGTTAGATGATTTTAATTTCAGTCGCGTAGCGTATCACCTCGGTTACAATATTGCTACTGTTCCTGCTGGCGACTACGCTCGTTTAATGGAGGCTTGCAACAGCGTCCCGAGTGAGTTTTATTACGACAAAATTGTTCAGCAGGTCGAGCGTTGGTT
>Ga0194117_10003315_pt1 | contig 16293 bp, 12 predicted proteins | sample TA2MahsurfametaG_FD_160579 | JGI IMG/M metagenome (GOLD analysis project Ga0194117, IMG submission 160579) | Freshwater microbial communities from Lake Tanganyika, Tanzania - TA2015009 Mahale N1 surface | ecosystem: Environmental > Aquatic > Freshwater > Lake | place: Tanzania: Lake Tanganyika...
TACTAAACTCGCAAATAAGAGATACGTTATCATGATAAGCTGAAAGAAAAGTTACTCTAAAGATATAATCTCCTCGATTTCAGCAAAAAGATTCACAAGAACGATGTTAACTCAAATTCAAAACCTATCATCAAAATAACGGTTAACAATTAGAAATTAGGGATATAAAAAAAGAACAAAAAAATATCCAAGGCTCTGAACAAACGATACCAAAATAACACCTATGAGTCTATCAGAATTGCCTGCCTTAAGAAGATAAATTCGATTCTTAAAAATAGCAAAGAGCATAGTTCAATCGTACGCTAGCAATCCATTGAAATTGTAAAGAGGATCTTCTTGCTAGCAGATAACAATCAAATGAAGCTCAAAAGTCTATTTGTAACTTTAGTCAAAATTGTAAGTAGTACTTCAAGTTTGCTTAACAGTTAAGAACGTTTAGGCGACTTCAAACTCTATTTAGAAAGATTGTAAAATGAAAAAGGAGAAGACTAAGAAGGCTCAAAACTCACACAAATAGACAGCTCAGTCAATTGATCTTTTCAATCTTTTTATTACCAAACATTACTTTATTATAAAAATCAACTCTCCTCTTCTCGCTCTATGGCTTTAGCATAAAAATACCTCATATTATAAAAGTGTTTCATTAATATTTTCAGCTTTCTTCTGAGAATTTTAAATTACTTCATATTCTTCAAATAAAAATTATAGTTTCTCATATTCTATCTTTATTGGTGGATGGACGAAAATTAAGAACTTTTACTCACAGATAGTTTAAACAACAGTCCTCGAAACAGCATCGAAATGAACACTTAGTAATAAGAAATCCTGTTAATTGGCTGCGACAAAATATAATTGAGAACTTCAGACGTAACCATCTACTTGCCCAATGACATTACCAATGCGTTCAATAACACAGGCTTCAACAATCAAGCCAACCCATTTTTGAATTTTTGTTTTCTGAAAGGATAGGATTCCTAATCATAGTAAAGCTAAAGTTCAAAAAAGCCTGTTATTTAAATATAAAGACAATAAAATGACAAACCTATTGTATTTTCTTCTTATGATTACAAAGAACTAACGAAAAAACTTGAAATTGCTTTAGAACGGATAAAAAAGAAAATAGAGTCAAAAGCTTAATTAAGCTGTCAAAATTATATTCCAAGAAAAACTCTCTACAGTAGCAGACTCATCAAGAGGTTCAACTCTCCAAGAGAACATCGAACGAAATTGTATGAGTATTAGGGCCAACTTACTGAAAGAAAAAAATCACATTCTATGATGAAAACATGTATAACTTAACCTGATTAAAAGGAAATCTTTACCAACATCTTTCAAAGAAGAAAAAATGCCGAGAAGTATCAAACTGATCGAATTATTAATTAGTAAGTGTAAAAGTAAAACCCTTCCTGTCTGAAAACCAAAAGAGGCTAGCCTTGTCGAACTAAAAAAGAGTTCTTAGCATCAATGGCAAATTGGCAGTAAAAAAGAGCAAAAAGGCAGCGGGATTTGATCGAAAAAGAAAAACAACTGACGATGGCTGGAGTAACCTTTACTCCTTATATAAATGCTCGAAGCAAAGAGCTGATGAAAAAGAAAGGACAGATGTTGCCAATATATGAAAGATAGATTCACCATTTTAAATACTAAAGCTTGCACTTAGCCAAAAAGCCAGTCATTAATAAAGGAAAAAAGTGAATAATTATATTTTTACTACAATCAAATAAAAATCAATCTAGAGGTTGATTCCTTTTTCCTTCCATTTAATATTAAAGTTTGTACTTCTTTTGAGGACTTCGGTCTTATTGAACTCTAAATTTACTAAAAACACCTTCAATTATTTTTTAGAAGTCCTTTTTTATACCCTTTTGAATATTTTAGGAAATTTTATGGTTGTAATTTACCATAAATTGATTTGTATTATTCAACCATTGTAATTAGATTTAGCGAGATTTAGATATGAGAAATTAGAAATTTTACTCAAAATTGTGAGTCAGAAGCTCACTTACTGCATTTTTCCATTGGCTTTGTTTTTAGAAAGAAAATTTTAGTTTGTTCACTTACTCTCTCCTGTGTTCAATACTTGATTGAATTTCATACAATTCACCAATGAACTATATTTTGCTGTTTTGTAATCTTCTTTTTTAAGCTTCCTTAAATCGGTTAATGCAGTTTTAAATTGCACGCATAAAAAGAACTCTTATGTTTTAACATTAGACTTACAGATTATAAAAAATGAGAGAATCTATTTAAGATTAAATATTTTTTAAAGATAAGTTGACCTATTTCAACTGTAACTATATAGAGTTGACATAGGTTTATGCTTCTCTTTGAGTTGCACTAAAAAAGTTTAGCTTCCTATTGATATCTTCCATCCTATAATTTCCTCTTACATTTTAAAAAGGTTTTTGATTTATAATTTAGTCATAATATTTTCTTCTTGAATCTTAAAGAAACTAGTTTTTTAATAAAATTTAGTACTTTTTATGAGATTAGTCCATTGACATTTCATTGTAATTATAAGACCTTTTTCTTGACTACGAATTATTAGATTCAGATTTAGCACTTGGTATTTCTTATTTATTTGGTCTGATTTATCGGCTACTCTTTCTATCTGGTTATTAATTGTGGCTTTTGTAGATTTAACTTTTTTGTACATATTTTTCTGCACTTTCTTTCGAAGTTTTATCATTTCTGAGTTTCGGATCAGGCGAAATAATAATATCAATTGTATGATATTTTTAATATTGTGAATTGTATTTTCCGGAAGGTGATAGAGTAAATTCTTATTATTGTTCACTTTCAGTTTTAGGCAGATTTGGTTCTTGGGCTGCCTCAATTGACACATTTTACTTCAATTCAAAATTGTATGGTTTGACTGATGACTATAGTGGAGGTTATCTTTCTTTAGTTTTTTTAGCCTCTTCTTATCTCTATAGTTACTACAATTCTTAAATCCTTCTCTCAACTGTATCACGTAATCCTTGCTTTTACTTCTAGTCATTTTATGAATGTCTATCCTAAAGTCGTTTTTCAGGATAAATCTGACTATACTTGGACGAAGCTAATGAATCCATTTTAGATCTCTCGTTCAAATATTTTGGAAACAAATATAACGTAGGAGACGTATTCTTTTGATTGATACATGAAGTAGTAGTGATTCCTTGATCTTTCATTCTGTTGATATACTGTTAATGGCTAATGGAGGAAGAATGTATTTTCTTTTTGTCGTTTCTGAAAAGTGAAGACTTGGACAAGTAATCCTCTATTACGGAACCTTTTTTACTCATTATATTTATAAAAGATTATTAAATAAATAAATAAGATTTATTCCAAACTTTGATTCAGTTATAAAAGGTGGAGGTCAATCACTATTGTCTGAAAGTGGTAGTTTAACTTTGTTAAAGGATACTTGCTTGTACTGCACTCCCGAAGCAAACCATTACCCAGTCTAACTAATGTGTTGATTTGATTGTCTGCAGCTTGTTCTGAATGAGATTTCGATCCAATAACCAAAAATAATCCAACTTCATTTAAATAAGTAATCATACAATAATTTCTTGCTGATGTTTTGGCAAAGTTAGAGTAAATAACTTTTGCACGATCCAAATAATACCAATATTTGTTCTGTGCCAAACTATCTAGTTCTTTACATTGTTTAAGGATTAATTCTTCAGAAGTTACCTCATTTTCTTTACATTCGATACATTTTCCATTTATTGTAATATCCCAACTGTCAGTATATTCAAGAATAACTTCATCCGGGCCTAGACTGAATCTTAGTATAATAGGCCTAACATCAACCGGCTTGTAATTAGCGCCCAATTTTATACCATCTCCATCTCCCAATCTCACAAGAGTATTAACCTGGAAAATGCTGGCTCCTTTAGTCCAACTAGTGATAGAAAGGAATGTTCCAACGATATTTCTGTAAATAGCCAAAAATTGGAAATTGTTGTTTCCTTGATCAACAGAAGTGAGATATATGAGATTAGCTTTTGCCAAGTAATACCAATACTTATCTTTGATAGCATGATCAACAAACTCATAGATGTTGTTCTCATTTCTCTCATTTTTCGCAGGAAGAGGTTGATAATTCAAAGATTTCTCACTATTTGGTGTGGTTTTTTAAGTGCCCTTATTCTTAGCAGCGTCGTCCTTAAGAGGTTGATAAGCACTTCTAGCCTTAATATCACTTCCTGCTATTGAACTTGCAGATACTGTATCTGTAACTATTAACACAGCAAGCGCGAGGATTAGGACCAAGGCCGATGCTTTCATATAATAATAATAATTAAGCTAACAGATTTTTCAAAATTAATAAGAATCTGCGGATAACGATACGTTTAAAAAAATATGATCTGAGTGTAGATTAAGCTAGGTTTATGAAGTATATGGTTAATTGTGGAGTTGAGATGCAATTTGCCTCTTGATTTAAATCTAAATAACTTATATTCTTTTACCTTTATTTCATAGTTCAAGTTGAAAAAATTAAATTTTAACTTTAGTGAACTCAAACCAATCCATGTATCATCTATATCTACTTCATCTTAGATACACAGATGAAAATCAAAAATGTGAATGAAAAACGTTCATTCGAAAATAATTCATTTACAAACATCTGATCTTTTATTGAAGCATAATCGATTTTGAATCTAAGGAACAGCATAATCAACTATTCGCAACAATTGTAAAAAAAATAATTCATAGACTCAATATTATTTAAATATAACTCGAGATTATAGATTGCACTAACTATTAAGTCGAATATCATCCTCAAAAAATCAAAAAACCTATTTTGTTTGCTATTTTTGAGAACTAAAATATCAATTTTGCTTCTGAGCAAGAAACAACCTTTTTTTAAAACTACTTTTTACTTCATTTTGATTGCTTATCTACATCTTGCGGAGGTATTTTTAAACGCCTTGCATTTTCGATCTTCCCTCACTAACTTATGTCAACAATTTTTTACCGATAACCTCACGAATCTATTGTTCTTCTTCAGGCAATCTTGATTATGTTTTAAGATTTTATCGACTTCTTTATTTTTTTAGCTCTGGAAGTCGAAATCTAGAGGCTTACTTTTTTGCTTTATCAACCAAACTGTTTTTACGAGTAAGATTTTTGCTAGAAGGACTATAATTATGAGGTTTGATATTAAATCTAAGCAGTCGATCTCTTTAACTTGGATTGCGAGTTATTTACAAACTCAATACTTTGCGACTACCACTCAAGGAAATCTTGTTGCTTTCTGGTGATTTTTACAATAACCCGTTTTGTGAGTGCAGATTGTAGACAATCAATTATTTCTTGCTGATATAAGGATCGTGTGTAGTTTGACTTTCTTCTTCGGAATCATTTTCGTTGAATGGGAATTTATAATGTCGATTATGTTACGATCGCAAGTATCGAATGTTGATTTCCATCATTGTATTCATCTTAATCTTTTATAATTTCTTCTGCTATTCCTCCGAACAAGAGTAGTTTCTGATCATTTTCATTAATCTGTTATGTCTTTGGGCTCTCTGACGTATCACCTATGATTTTCGCTCGTACTACATTTCAATAAAAATATAAGCATCTTATATTTTTATTATCACTACAAATTCAAATCTAGCTTTTACATTCAAAACAGAAAACTATGGGGAAGAAGAATCGTTGCGTTTTTATATATGAAAATTTAAGTATATAAACTGTATACTTTAAATGAATGCCATTAATACAATTATCTAGGCTAATCATACATTTCATCCCATCGCCTGTTAAGTCGGAGCAAGGTCATTTTCCCGAATACCTTGACGATCAGAAGATAAAGGGGGTTCTATTTGCTCTTCCTTTATTTCAATATCTTTATCCTTTGAGGTCTACAAGCCATGTTCTTCTACAAGCATTCTATTTCTCAGTCTAGCAATCATTGGCACAAACACTTTTGTACAAAGCCAAGCTAAGACCAACAATGCTGCAATCAAAGCTAAGAGGAAAATGGTGAGTGAGACGAAATAAAAACTCTATAGTTTACTTGGAGTGAAGAGTTATTTTGGAATTTCTTGAGTGTTATAGACAAATCTATAGTATTCTTGTGAGCCAGCAGGTGTAATGAGAGTCAAATCAGCCACAATTACTGTGAACAAATTCTATGACTGCTTATATTTCTCAATAAGTTTGTTTTTCTAAATAATAGAGAAATTACATCTATAGTGAACTTGAAGGAAGAACTGAAAATCTGTTGATGAATTGATCTGTATTCAAGTACACTTGCAGGCAGGTAACGCTCACAAAGGCTGGCCTATTTGAGGTCTGATTAACTATTAGATATGTAAAGATTGTATGAGATATCATTGATTTTAGTTTTGGTCTTCTGAGAAGTTCTATTTAAAGGTTGGACTGTAAATTCAATATTTCCAAACACTGAATCATACTTCAAGTTTCCAGCTTTGTATAGGTAGTATCCTAATCCAGTTTCCTCTTGCTTATTGATTGGCAACCAGCGAACTAAAGATAAATTACTTGTTATCTTCACCAAAGTGTTTGTAAAACCTTATTCAATTTTAACTGCATGTTATTGGTTAGGCATTCCAACAACATCTAAAACTTTTTGTTTCTATTTTTATAATTCAATACGATTTCTACCGTAAGAAATAGATGCTGAACCCCTACATTCAAAGATATCTAAAATGAACTCACCTTAAGGATAAATATCGTATGTCTGCACTCCAGAGACAAGTACTTAAACATTTTAAGGAAGTAGATTAGTTTCCTAGGACTGCATGGCTATTAGACTCATGGTTTGATTTTACAATGAGAAAATGAGCTAGTATGGTACTCCTTTTTGGTAAGTAAAGTTTTGAGCATCATCAAAATAGATAGATAATACATTTCTCGTTGTTTCTCTTGTTATTTCAGCAGGTTTTCCATTAAGAGTAGCTGTTAAATTCATATATCGTAACAGCTCTTTGTCATTCTTGAAGAAAGAGACAAAGATTTTATCCTACTTGCTCTTGAGATAACCCTTGAGAACTGTTTACTTAATACCATCAATATAAAAATAGTTGGGTTAAGATGGATTTACAATGGTCTATGTTCTAGTCGCTTATAAATTATATTTCTGTTTTTATGAAAAGATCCTGAGAGAATAGACAGTGTTGGGAGCTAATGCTTTAAAAGTGACTGTAGCAGTTCCAAAGTAACCAGATATAGACATCAAACTAAAATGGTATGTTTCTTTGGCATTTTTTTTTTCGAAAGTATTGGAAAAAGACTGTTGTTTGAAATTAATTTATACAGATAGTTTTCCGCTATGAACTTTAACTTAGATAGTTCCATTTTAGATAGGATAAAACTAACCTTTCGAAAAGCTACCGGTTATAGGCAAAATATCATTTATCACCTTATCCTCACTTATGGGGATTTTAGTTTATTCATCTGCTAAGAAAATTGAAGAATCTGTTGGTTTTGTCGCTACTGCAGCCACAACATAGAAACATCCGCTGCAGAACTCTACGTTACTGGGTGAAAGAGTGAGTCTATTTTTCTATTCAGCTTTAAAACTAAAAGCCTAATAATTCAATAATTTCTGTCTCAATAGATCTCCAACCTCTTCAGGAGTGGTTTTGTTTAAGTAGAATTGAATACTACCGTATTTATGGAGAGATAAAATTTTGAATGAAAGCTAAGAAACATGTTTGAATGTAAAGTATCTAACTTCATCTTTCTTCATACTTAGAGGACTAATAATACCTCTTTACAATTTTTTTATATTAAACGATCCCTTGATGAGAGAAGCACCCACAGAGTAAACACAATTCACTCTTGCTTTAACTGTAATGTAAAGAGTAGAAGGCTCTTTCTTTTTGTTTTTATAAATGATCTATCCATCAAAAGATTTCTTATCGAAGTTATTTTAATCCGGATACTCTGATCTACTTACATAGAGCTAAGCACAATTTTGGTTGTTATCTGAAATTTAAACCAATGCATTTCCTTAATGTTTGAGATTATAAGAATAAAAAGCTTTTGATTATTGAGTCAAATAGTTCTTTCTTTGCACTCCTTCTTCAAGCACTTCGAAATTTTGAGTAACTTGGATTGTAAAATCTACTAACTGGCCCACTGTTTAATCTGAATACAAGTATATTAGCAGTTAACATTACTTACAACTCGCTGATTTGGCAAGTTATGTGCCCGGAATGTTGAGATGAATGCTATCCAAGAAATAGAATCTATCAGATGGAGATTTAAAGTGATAGTCATTAACATTAATCAAATATTCATCTCTCTGCGCGCTTTAGATAACTTTAGCCAAAAATCTTATCTTAGCACGTGTTGTCACAAGGATTGTTGTATTTGCCATATTCGTTAAACTATAAGCAAACCTTTTGATTTCTCTCTAAGAAGTAACCTCACTACTATGATACCCTACTCCATCTGGAATCAAAATGACTGAATTTACATATTGAATTATGTATTTAGCATGAAGTTTTTAAGATAACTGGGTCTTACCATCTTCCATTTTAGTGAAATTACTTAATACAACAAAAGTAAAAGTATATTCTGCGCTTCCTTGGCAATTCTTTTCCAGAATTTCTTTAGAAATATAAAATCTTTATTGATCGAATTTCTTGCGTGGAATATTTACTAGTTGACTGCAGATAACTGTTTTGTATACAAATTAACCATACTCTTCATGCACAAGCATAACTTAGAAATCCTTGATTGCATCAATAATTGTATAAAGGCACTTTCCTTAAGTGAGTATTTACCTAGCAAGATGACCCATCTTAACTAACTCACAACGGTCCTCCTGTCTAGAATGGAAGATAGATTTGACTTAAATATTACGATTGGAAGGATTACCTACTTTGATATAGGCTTTTTTGTTATAAAAAGTTGAGATGTTAACAATACCCTGATTTTAAAGATGAGTTATGTTTTATTAATAACAAACCATATTTACATTCAACAAACACACATGGACAGGACCAGTAGCCTTGTAATTAAAATAGATACTGGCAGCTATAGGCACAATTTCGAATATTTCATACTTATTTGAAGCAATTTTCATTTTAAATTCAACATCTTCACTCAAAGTAATGTAACTTAACTCTGAATCTATATGAGTTACAGTTTGAAGCACAATAGAGTAGATGGCAGAGTCTATGCCAGAAACAACTATTACAATCGGATCTTATAGCAATCTATCTGAAAACTCAACAGCAGAGCCAACTACTTTCCCGTAAAGAGGATTCTTTAGCTATTATTAGTTGGGTATTCTTCTCAAAGCAAAGATATCAAAGTATCCACTGATTTTATTGAAATGTATCTTAACTTTTTTAACTAAAGGATCCTGACACACATGTTTATACGTCTTAACTTCATTTTTACGAACATAGGATTCAATTGGCTTATTTTATCTGAGAAATTCAGGACGATTGCCTACATTGTACTCAACTGCAGAAAAACTACGGCTATCGGGTACCATGTTTACCATTTCTACTATTAAAATTGCTTTTTATTCTGCTATATTGACATTACTGAACATATCTTGAGATAATTATAAAGTATAAGTTATTTTGCTTCCTACCTGTTTTACTTCACTCACGATTTTATCTGAATTTTAGGTGTAATTTCCACCCATGCATTTATTGAGATCCTTTTTGCATACTCTAAAATCCATTAAAATTCTACCTACAACAGGAACATCTATAAAAACAATTCTAAATCTTTTCTATGTGCTGTTATCAATAAATTTGCTAACTCTAATGTAAGCCAGTTGTTTCTTTTCGATCGGTAAAAACTCGTAGATGTGTTAATGCAATTACAAAGATTCGGATTATCCTCTGCCTTCAAATGCCAGCATAAAAGTTGAAACTCTTTTGATTGACTCAACTTGTATATACAATCCATTTGGCATTCTTTTTTATATTTCAGTTTTATTACTAAAAGCATACTGCATGTCTCCCATATAAGAATACATCACCAAATCATTTACTTGTTAAGTCCTATGTTAATCTTTGAAAAATCTGATGTCTAAATCTCCAGTAAAGATAGCCAATCTAAAAACAAAGTTGTCGTAGAAATAGTTCTTTAATTAATCTTTGAAATTTAGATGATAGGTGTATTTTTATTATTTCTCCATATATTCGTAGATTTTTTCGTTAATACCAAGACCTCCATGCGTTTTGTTTACAACATCGCATCGCATAGTGTAAACAGTTTTCGTCTCTCCGTACAGAATCAAGTTCATCGTTAGATCTTTGATTTCTCCACGATACAAGTAAATAGCCTCAGCGTCTTACCACAAAGGGAAGCTCTTGAAATCGTGATTACTAGCTGAAGGATTAGATTTCGCTCCAAATGTTCCATACATTTTGATTTTATCAAAAGGAAATCTTCTCGTTTCAGGTTTAATTACAATCCTCAACTATTTGAACTCTATTCCTTCAAGTTCTAGATGGTAAATTTGTTTTTGTTATATTTATGAGAAAATGAATCTTGTTTCTGTTCCAACTCTTAGATGTTCCAGATCGCTCCAATACGTTCTGATTTTGTATTAGAGTTCTTCTCCACTATCAGATTCGACTACTATGAATAAAGTTTAGTTTAAGAACACTTGCTATTTGATGAGATAACATGAATCAACTTCTTATTTCATGCAGCGAACAAGTGGATTCTGAGTTCCTTCCTTGTAGATAGTCAGGGATAGGTTGAAACCCTCATAGACTTTTTATGTTTTGAGAGAAAAGAATAGATACTTCTTATCAATAGAATCGACATTTATGAGATGGTAACTTTTATAGTTATCGACTTGGTAAAGTTTACCTTCTGAGATTTGATTTATGCCCATCTTAGGTATATCTTTCTGACCTAGCTGCGTATGAATCTCCAGAACCAAAAGACAAACTATTGTGACAATGAGTATTTTTGGAACCATTTTAAAAATAGTTTAAATTACTGGATTCACATAATATAAGAATTAAATGAGCAGAAATAAATTTAGGTTACTAAGAAACCCTCACTATAATCAAAAAACAGCTTACTAAAACCATATAATGATATTATTATCAACAAAAATAAATGTTTTTTTATATTTATAGTTGTTTAGTAAAAGACTAGGTCTTAGTATTTTTATCATTGGACAGCAGCTTGCTTACTACTTTATTCAGCCTTAAGTTTTCTCTGATGTAAGAAAAAGATGAGATCTTGTCTCACTAGTTCCTGGATGGGAATCTACTTTTTCTTTGAGCTGCTTATTTCTTTCATCTTGATTTGCATTTGTTTTAGATGTTCAATATAGTTATCCACTCTGTGAGTAATAAACAAATCCTTAATTTCACCTATAACCTCTTCTAAATTGTCTAGTTCCTCTTCAGTCAAAGTTTAATAGCTAGTCAGACGACTGTAGAGTGATTTATAAAGTCTGTCATCTTTCTAAATAAGTAAAAAAGTACTTAATGGCCTAAAACTAACATGAATTTAAAGATTCTGTGTAAATCTCGAGCAGTGTAAGTGTAGGCTTAATTTTTGAATAGAGGAATAAAGACGTTGAATTTGAAGTAGTCATTAAGCTGGTTTTCATCTTGTAAAGTTTCGTATACATTCACAATACCTTAAGGACTAAAGTTTCTAAGTCTTCCATCGACAATAGTTAAAAATTTATCTTTCATTTCAGGTGAAAAGTATTGATCACTCACTTTATAATACCTTAAGAAGAATGTTTCAAGTTCACTAGAAAAGAGATCATATATATTTTATTAAATTAATCCATAAATTTTTTTCCAAAAATCTTGGTTATCAAACCTCAATTTTTTCATTAGATAATACATCTTTAGATGCTAACCCTTTTTTACTCTGTTAAATTGTTCATTAACTCTATTCATAGCTTTAGAAACCCAAGGATGACTATTCCAATCGTGTTGTTATTGCCCTGGAACTTAAGATAAATATTTAAGTCCTTCAAGCATTTAATTGAATTCCAAATACTCAACATGCTATAATCCCAGCAGTATTTAGTTAGGACTCAATCGATTCCAATGCACAACTGATGAATTGTCGACAAAAGTGTTAGCTTTTTTTGGATTGTAGATGTGCCTTACACGTAATGGAATTGTGATGGGGAAAGTTACTTGATTTTTATTGCTTAGATCTGGAGGTCTAATCTAAAATTTGCGATCGTATCTGTCGAGATACTTTTGGAACTTTGTGATACGTCGTTGAAAACTTCCGGGATTCTGAGGAGTCCTGTAGCTAAATGCGAGCAAAGTAGTGAGAATCGGGTTCAAAGTAGTACCGACCTTTAGCATCAGAGTTAAATATTAACTTTATATTACAAAAAATCAAGAGTGATAATCTATGAATTAGATGGTTATATAGACCTTTAATTCTAATAAACATCGATCAGAAAAGATCATCTATATTATTTTATAATTATATAAAAGAAAACAAATTTTTCATTTTTCATAATTTAAAATGTTAGATAAAAAAGAAATTGTTGAAAAGAAGCAAGAGAAGGTCGAAAAAACTACTGAAGAAAACACAAACCAAGAAAAATAATAAAATGAATATGGCAAAAAAGAACCAGAAACCTTGTCGGAAGGATAGAGAATGGGACTTTCCAAACAGCAACTCAGAAAACTCGAGAAAAAACTTGCTCGCAAAGAAAAAGAGAAAAAGAAAGAAGAGCATAACATCAAATAGTAAGCAGAAAAGGCACAAAGATAAGCTAAAGATAAAAAAGGTAAAGGCAAGAAATAGCCATAAATCAACTAAGCTTACTTAAAGGAATTCCACAATCAAAAAATAGTACTCAAACCAAACACATGTTTACCTTAAGCAGGAGCAGAAAATGTGTTAGTTACTTCAGCTTTACCATATGTCAATAATGTCCCTCATTTAGGTAATATTATTGGTTGTGTACTTTCAGCAGACGTTTTTTCTAGATTTAAAAAACTGCAAGGTGTCAATACCCTCTATATTTGCGGAACTGATGAGTATGGTACTGCCACTGAAGTGAAAGCTATGGAATAGAAGAAAACTCCAAAGGAAATCTGTGATTTCTACTTTAAAATACATTAGTAAGTCTATAAATGGTTCGATATTGGTTTCGACTACTTTGGAAGAACAAGCACATAATGGCATACAAAAATTACTCAAGAAATATTCTTACACATCGATAAAAACGAAAGGATCTCAAAATAATAAATGACCCAATGCTACTGCTAGAGCTGTGATTTATTTTTAGCCGATAGATTTGTTGCAGGAATATGCCCTCATTGCAAGTATGAGTAAGCACGAGGTGATCAATGTGATAAATGTGGTAAACTGTTCAACTCTCCAACTTAACTACAGAACTATGTATGCAACATATGTAAAAAACCACCTGTTATTAGAATTACAACTCACTTCTTTATTAATCTACCTGAAATTCAATAGGAATTGAAGAGTTGGGTTGAGTAAGCTTGCAAAAAAGGAGAATGGTCTCAAAATTCTATCAGCATTACCAAAGATTGGCTCAATAAGGGTTTAAAACCTAAATGCATTACTAGAGATTTGAAGTGGGGAGTTTCAGTTCCCATAGAAGAGTTCAAACAAAAAGTCTTTTATGTCTGGTTTGATGCTCCTATCGGTTACATATCTATAACTGCAAATCATTTGGGATAGAACTACACCAAATGGTGGCAAAATACAGAACAAGTCAAGTTATTCCAATTCATGGGTAAGGATAATGTCCCTTTCCATACAGTTGTGTTCCCCTCATCTTTGATAGCTTCCAAACAAGGCTGGACTCTTTTACACCATATCTCAACAACTGAATATCTAAATTACTAGGCAGGTAAATTTAGTAAAACACATGGAACAGGTGTTTTCGGAAACCATGCTATCTAACTCGCTAATGACATTCCAAGTTAAGTATGGCGTTACTATTTACTTGTAAACAGGCCTTAAATCAGTGATTCTGAGTTTTCTTGGAAGGACTTCGCTGATAAGAATAATAACTAACTTTTGGCTAACTTGGGTAACCTCGTTCACAGAGTCTTGCAATTTTTATACAACAATAATTAGCGTAAAATACCAAAAATTACTGAGTAGCAGCTGAATGAAACAGATATTGACTTCATAAATGAGCTATAAAGTAGATATATAAAATATCGTGAACTCCTTAACAAAGTAGAAATTAAAGAAGGCCTTAAGTTCAGCATGTAGATAAGTTCTAGAGGAAACAAGTATCTTCAATAATCCAAGTTTTGGTAGGAAGATAACAAAAAAAGCGGAAGGTAACTTTCTTTTAATTTAGAACTGCAGTTGTACTTAACGTCATCACTAATTTCATCAGATTCGCATCATTCATTTTCGAACCTTACATTCCATCCACAAGCGCCAAAATCAACTATCTTCTAGGTTTATAAGAGAGAACTGAACATGATGCCGCTTTGGGTAAACTGTTCAATCAATAAAATAGTTTATTCTTAAGAGTTTTCTTGCAGTTGACATAAAAATCGAAAGAAATCAGACAACCCATTCCTTTGTTTAATTTAATTACTGAGGATAAGATCAAACTTTGGAGAGAGAAATTTGGAGGTAAGCAGGAAACAAAAACTGAGTGATAAATCAAAAAAAAATATATATAATACTCACCCAAACAATAAAGCAAAATCTATATTTAAATATCATCTCAAAACGACTAACAATAATACTTTTTCTTTAGTAAACCATGAAAAAAAAGCAGTTACTTTAGAGTTAGATCATGATTAAAAAGGTTGTCTCTCCTATGGTTTGTCAGAAGCCAATAGCCCAGAGGGCCAACTGTCATCTGAAGTGGAATAATAGGATAGTGCTGAAGGGGGAACAGTAAAGCTCAACCCCAACATCATAGCTCTGGAACCATTCCATTGGAAAGTAAATAATTTTAAATTCCACATGGAGCATCAACTGAATGACTTGGTCCTACACTAATATTTCTATACGATATATTACTCTATCATTTTAATTGCTAATTTTTTATGGGTTTTTCAATGCATAAATTTATTTCAACATCGCCCACTTTCCATTTTCTAAAACTTTATACATTCTGCTCTGTTTATAAATGTTCGTACAAAAATAATCTATGTTTCAGTTTAGATTATAGCACTTTTGATTTGTTCTAAGTGGTTAAGTTATCCTTTATGAATTCATAGTATTATATTAATAAGTTGCGTTGATGAGTTCTTTCATACATAAGCCCACCCTCATGTTCTATCGTCGGCTGCTCAAAACCATGATGAAAACCTTTACAGGAGATTACAATATGTTTCATCAGTGCCGAATTTAAGCGCGTAAAAAAATAAAGTAGAGTGCTCAACTCAGAGACCCAGTTTAGATCCAATAAAAAATCTTCTTTGGCTAGTAGGTGAGAGATTTTCTATAAGTGAACATTATCCAAGGCAGTTTACAAGATAATGGAAACTATCGTTTCAAAGCAAGGGCATAGCACTGTATGGGATAAGCCTTAAAAGATGGTAGTATTAGCTGATAATGTATTGATTAATCATCACTGATTAGGAGAAAATCAAACTTTTGAAACCGAAATACGCAGAGTTTAAAGTATATTTCAACAAAGCATTACAAATAAGAATACAATGACGCATTTGTTAGGGAGTCTAGGCTACCTTTATCAAAGCTTATAACATACGTATCTTGGGACAAATCGAAGAAAGACCCAACTTACATAAAAGTAAAGCTAAAATCAATGCAGCTAATTGAAAGTTCTAGTGTCTGTCTCCTCCCTTTGCGATCTACCTGCTAAGGTGGATATCACACACACCTGCTGAGTGGCATCTCCTACGCTATCCTTCACTTTGCAATGCAGACGGGCCTTATACTTAGTTAGCTAGTCTTCCTCTAACTCCTTTTTGGTTCTAAGCTCGTTTCTGAACATCGTGAATATTTTTTTAGCTGTGCTATAACTGATACCCAAGACACGCCCAGCCTTACTAACTTAATCTTTACTTCTTTAATTCGATAGTTTTCCTTGGTGACCATGGAGATAAGCATTTATTTTTTGGCTTATGAAATCTTTCGGCTCTTTTATTAAGGACTTGATGTTGAAGGTATCCGTCTTTCCCTGAGCTCATAATGTTTATGAAAAGAATAGGAGTAATCTTAGTCGCTTTGAATACGTTTGTTTTGCCTTTTCATCTGGAGGATTCGAACAGAAAAAATTTAATTAGAATAAAAGGCTTTTTAATAAACATAAATAATTTTATAATATATTATTCTTAAGATTGATCTATCGAATTAAGATGATTACTATTGTTTAAAATT